>Ga0099826_10001373_pt1 | contig 14488 bp, 5 predicted proteins | sample Mtrugardesep15_FD_76830 | JGI IMG/M metagenome (GOLD analysis project Ga0099826, IMG submission 76830) | Root nodule microbial communities of legume samples collected from California, USA - M. trunc garden sep15 | ecosystem: Host-associated > Plants > Roots > Nodule | place: USA: California... | reverse complement strand
TTTTTTACATTTACTCATTTATGTGCTTTTGCCTCTTCATGATCTTCGTTGTTTGATTTTATTTTGTTTTTTATAGGAGAAAATAGAGTTAATAATAATATGAGTTAAGTCTGCCGGAAATGTTAGACTTTCACAACATGAATTAAGTTTGATTCTCGATTGAGATGATTATCCAAAGTTAAGGTCCTATTCGATTCTAATAAAATTACCTCTACATGAGGAACATAGAGAAGAAAAAAGATGTAGTTAGCACAAAAATAGAGGTGTGAAATTGTAGCATATGTCATTATTTGGAATATTTTTTAGATTTCAGTTGTTGCACCCAAGAGGAATGCCTCAGAAAAACAGCAAAACTATGCAGAACTACGTTATGAAATTAATCTAGTCTTTGAATTCATTCTTTTGGAGTAATGTCCAAGTTTCCTATTTTGTGAAAATCATGATAGAAATTACAAGCTATAAAATAATTTCTTTTCATATGCTAGTATTCCTTTTACAAGTTTTCTTGCACCATATTATCAGATATGTTAGGTTAGAAAAATATTAAACCCCTTTCCCACCTGTACTTCTGGTTGGACTTTGCAATCCTAGAGTCTGCAGGAACAAAGGGTGAATGATGGTATATCTTTGCATATAGAATATTGAATTTTTTTTCAATTCTTTAACATCTATAAATATATTACGTGCAGGAAAAATTATTTTGACTGATTATAAATTTGAAGGTTTAGCAATATCTACAATATATTCTGCACAAGTTGAACGCAAAATAGAACAGTTTGTAGTTTATTATGAAACAAATTTGAGTAATTAATTCAGAAAACTATACCATGAAAACTTTTCTATAGTAGAAACTTCTCAATAAAAGTTTAAAATAGCTCAAATTTAAACTTCAATGCATGTAACCGCCGACGAAATTCAATTATTTTCTAAATTTGCAGCTTCATTGTAAAGATTGGTTGATATTTCCAGAACAGGTAACATGATGGAGACTGTTATAAATTAGATTATTTGAAGTGAATGTTAAGTAACTAGTGATTGTGATATAAAAGATTATGGATATTGGAACATTTGTCTAAGCTCTGAAACACAGTTATAAGAGTCTTATAATTAAATGGTAAAGCTATGAATCTTTCCAATATCATAACTACCTAACTTTGAAAAAACAGCAACAATCAAAGGATATACTGCAAATAATTCACTATCCTCCCGACAATTCAAATAACGTATGAAACAAGTAATGTAGCTTTTACATTCAAAGACAAGATTAGTTATAAATCAAAAAACATTACCATGTTATTGTTTAACGAAATATATATCTTATGAGTTTTTGCCTCTGTATCATACGTAAGAATCCCTGCTGTGTCCATCTGGCTGACTGAAAAATGACAAATTTACGTAAAGCCAATTAAGTAAATCTAGAAGCATTCAAATAAAGAAAACTTTAATTTAACCCTTTACTGAAGTGGAACGAATTGTTAGTTATTAGTAGGGGCAGGAGAAAATGCAGATTGGTTTCTTTAGGGAGGGGATACTTAGGAATGATTATTCGATTATTGAATTCAAATTTGTTTTGGAAGGGTATTTGGATTTTGAGCTTTTTTTTAGAGCTCTTTCCAAAGCTGTATTTCGACTTAAAAAAATAAATAAATTCAATAAGATACTAATGAAAAGAAAATTAATTAATAGAACTGTGAATAATGTTGGGTTTGGGAGCTGAGTTGAAATATGAAGATTTCCCATTTGGTAGAACCGTGGTAAAATGAAATTGTGTGAAATTGACGACTCGGTCATCGTAAGCATAACTCAGTTGGTAGGACATGCATTGTTATATGTATGGGTCGGGTTCGAACTCCGAACATCCTATTTATTCACCTTAAAAAAAGTGAATTCTAGCCAATAGACTACCTGACAAAAAAAACGACTTGAACACAACTTCGTATTTTTTGGTAAAATGTTAAATTAACCAATCATTACTGAGGTTTTTCATTATCATGCATATCAAATATCATATACTAATTTTTATACCAATAAATATATTTTTTTATAGAAAAATATTAGTAGTTATTTTGTTAGGAGAAAAAAGTACTAACAACATGTATCAAACTCTGAACCTTGTTATTAATACTTCTTTGATGTATCTAATTGGGATATACCTTCAGAAATTTGATAGTATATATATTATCTTTTGTCAAAAAAAACTAATTATTTATTTATACTAATGATGATTCGTATCAAAATTACCGATAGCCATAGTGTGAAAAGTGTAAACTCATTCAGATGCCTATTCAGTATTAATTCCACTTTATCTTTCTTTTCGTAATGGAGTGTTAATTCCAATCTAAAATAATACTACCTCTGTCCCTAAATATAGGAGTCTTTTGCAAAAAGTAAGAAAGTTGGTTGTAATATTAAATTTGTATATAATTACTATTGTTTTTACAATTTTATCCTTAAGGGAGAGAGATAATTTATGTTTTCAACATAATATTTAATATTGATTGAAGATAAAGATGCAAAATAAATAAGGATATGTTGATAAAAAAATAATTAATGTACTTGAAAATATCAAAAGAGGTCTTATAAAAATGGACAAATCTTTTTCTCAAAAGTATCTTATAATTAGAGACGTACCTAGCTTGAGTGACACATATTTGGTGAATGAATGACATGTACTTTGCCCACAAGTCTGTACCAAGTCCCAACTCTACACTAGTACGTATAATTTCTAATTGGTTGCAACTTCCTCAACTTAGTTTGTCAAACGAATAGGTCTCACGTACATAATACATGGGGTTCTTTCAAAGCTGAAACCGTTGGTGAAAAATTCACTACGAACGGTAAACGGTCAAAACACGTACGTATCTTCAAAATTTCTTGCTTCAAAAAAGTTACATTTACTCGGTAAGTTCTTAAGGAGAACGAAGCACAAAGATTTTTTTTTTTTTTTTTATATATGAAAATGAATTTCATTAACTTATGAGCAAGCTGTTAATTGAAACTTCGGTCATGATCTATAGGTCATCCAAATTTTTGGCGGCATCCAATTTTTTCTCTTGACTCAGCAAAAAATTCCATGAAAGAGGGGGGAGGCCTTGGTCCAACAATAACAATGGGAGAATATCATATGTGAGAGAGAGATGCATATGTTGCTTTAATATACATTTGTAGCCTAGCATTTGCAAACTAATATAGACACACAAGTTAAGAAAATGAATGCATATGTTGTCGTTCTTTTTTTTATTTTAGGTTCCTAAATAAAATAAAATAAACAATGTTTTATATATATATATATATATATATAGAGAGAGAGAGAGAGAGAGAGAGAGAGAGAGAGAGAGAGAGTAGACAGGAGGAACAAACGTCAAAATTTTGTCCAGGATGCTGGCGACTATGTTATCATGCTTTTCGCTTCCGCTTTCTCTCTACCTTCTAGCACAAGCAAATCTCATGACTATAATGCCATATATATAGTGTAAGTAAGCAAAATTGAGTTAACACTTTTTCACCAATTATTAAGTAAGTTTAAATATCATATATGTGTTCGTATAATTCTGATCACCTTATAATTAAAGAATGGCCAGTATTTAGTCTTATGTTGCCTAAGCAAAAAAGAAAGAGTATTGATCCAACTGAAATGTAGTGTAAATGATAATAAAAATAGAATATAGAGCTAGCCAAACAGTAATTGAGTGTGGAAGGTAATTAACTAGAGCTAACAAGTTGAAAAAAGGCGACAGGGATTTCTGGAACTTGGTCAGGAGGAAAAGAAACGGTCTTCCTTGAAATAATGTTCATTTTTATATTTTGGTGGTTGGTTCCTTTTTTTTGACAAAAATGGCTGGTTTCTTGGGGAACCCATATTCATGTGGTTTTTGTTCTTGTTCGTCATGATATTCCTATTCCTCGTGCATTTTGACTTCTTAGTACACATGGGCTCCACTATATATAACGTGGCTGTTTCATACATGTGTGCATGAGCGCGATTTGACTTAAATTAAAATGTAGTTGTTTCAAGTTTACTAAATTTATTGTTATGAATAACATTTCTTGAAACATAAAGATGAGAATTTTATTTTAAGGTATATAGAAAAAAGATGTTTGTTTAACATTATAATATTCTTGGGAATCATCAAAATAGAGATTATAATAGGTAATTACATATGAATTTATTCACATCTTCATGGAAACATTATTCTCACCCTTTTCTTTTGGAAATTTTTTCTATTCCCATGAAGGTTTTATAGTCGGGAGTTAAATTTAGTAAACTTGTAACAAACATAGACATGTATATTTCTATCTTTTTATTCCCAGAAATCTATGAATATAACTTGAAACAAACACACTTTTAGCTATGAAATCCCTTGTGTTTCTACTTTTTGCCTATTTTAATTTTTTAATAAACAATATTTATTCATTTAAATTAATAAAAATGTTCTCCTCTTCATGAGCTTAACTCAGTTTGTAGAAACAATTCATAATAAAATATGCAAGGTTTAGAATCCAAACCCAGGTTACCACAAAAAAAATCAATAAAAATATAGTACGTTTTTATTGATTTAAATAAATGAATATTGTGAAGTTGTTGAAACACACATTATAATGTTGAAAACACCACATGTCAATTTAAGCCAAACAAATATGACACAAAGATGAGAAATCAAACTAGGTCGCAACAAGATGATAAATAAAAACAACAGTGCCGCACTTAAACAATGAAACCACAAAAAAGAAAAGTTAAATCTACGTAAATATCATTTTTTTAAAAATAAGTAAAGAAAGCAAAAAATGATTTAAAGGGTCTATTTCAAACCATAAAATGGCCCAGAATCACCCCTATCTTGGAAGGATATTGAAGGAGGATGCAACTAGATTGTTAGGTTTGCAATTGCAGGTTTACATGCCTATTGTTATTTAGAATTCAAAAAACACTATACTATGTAATATATTACACACTCCAATTCCACAATCATCTATGAATGACGCAATACTTCATTCAAGCATTTTGATAAGATAATAAAAGATCTTTTATAAGGCTTTGGATTCGAATCCAACCCTAAAAACGATAATGTTAAATCTCTTGAAATAGAGTTTTATTATTTATAAGAGTCTTACCTAACTCAAGAGATCAGTCTCAATAATTATGTATATAATTATGTACATATTGAAAAATTATTTTGTCTAAGTGGACTATGAAATGATCTGGTTCATAAAAAAAACCGTAAATAACTCTTTTTGTTTTGTAAGGCTTTGAGTACCCTTGTTATGCTTATCAAAAAGAAAAATCAAGCATGATTATTAATAAATGAAAGCCTCATATTTGCTTAATGAAAAGTTAGGATAAAAACTAATGTTTCATATTTAATAAATGAGAGAAAAATTGGAAACATAAAATTAAGGGTCTGCTAACCAGTGTCTTGGGAGCACCAGTTAAGCTTACTATAAAAAGGAATTATTACCATAAAAGGATGTTGTTTTTGACATTATTATCAATTAATTACACAATTTCGATACATTAGCTACTATATAATTTCTTTTTTCATATCCTTAACCAGTGCCCCGGGGTAGCATTTCCCTAAAATTAATTATGTCCCCTAAAACCCACTAGGATTGGCCTAGTGGTATTGGTTTGGGATCTGGGAGTGTGCTCCTCCTCGAGATCTCAGGTTCGATTCTCTCTGTGTCTCTTTGGTGTCAATTTAAGTGGGTTAGTTTAACTTTTTCAAAAAAAAAATTGTGTTCCCTAAAAAAAATCATGTAATCAAATGACAAAGTGACACTCAATTTGCTAAAACAAATATTAAATTGAAGTAAAAGGATTATAAGACCCGTTTGTTACGAATTAAAAAGAGTTTTTTTTTTCTTGACAAGCAATTTAAAAAGAGTTATTTTAACATTTAATAATTTAGAGATTATTATTTAAAGATTTTATTAAAAGTAAAATCTATTTTATGTTTGTCTATAATAATATAAATTTTTTTTTTTAAAAAAAAGTTCATCTAAATTGTTTAGATATAACTATATAAAAAGGTCCCAAAAAATTTAGTTTGTTTAGATAAAACTATTAAAGTGGTTTTTTCATTAAATAATTGGTTGCTTAAAAAAACTAACAAAATATGAATGTGGATGTGATTGATTGATTAAGGGAAGAGTAAATAAACTACTTTTATAGTCTTAATTATAAGTAAATATGTTTAACTTCACATTAGTTTTTTTTATAGGCAAAATGTTCGTTTATATATATATATATATATATATATATATATAATTGTTAGTGGTTACGTTAGTTTATGTGGATCGAATTCGGGATATGAGCCGTTTACGCAAGACAACTTCACATTAATTAAAATATTTGATTAATTATAATTAGTTAATCTGTGGTAAAAGAATATTTCTGAAATTTCTTTTGATGAAAATTTGTTTAGTGAGAATAAATGATTAATTCTTTCAAAAATAACTGATTATTGAAAATAAATTCTATTTTTACCAAAAAAATAATAATTCAAAAAAGAGTATTTATTGAATTGGTAATACTAGGATGACATGTAGTGGTCTATAGACAATATCTTCATTCTCTAAGTCTCACGTGTTCGCGAATGTAATTCGTTTGGGTAGTCATGCATAATGCATTGAATTTATTTTAAGCAAACACCTTGGGTTCGATTCTGAAAATTAACATAAGATTTAATTACTGACATTTGCCTAAAAAAATATAAAATAAAATAAACTCTTACTGATTTAAATTTTACAGCTAGCAAACTGGTCTATATTTAAAAACTTGAAGGTGAAGACCCACATTTAATTTGGTGGAAGCTTCAAAAACACACTCCTCCACTGTTTTCTTCTTTGCCTTAATACTTAAATTCCTCATCTAACTTCATATGCATGATTAGTAGTATAACTAGAAAGCTCTCTACAACTTTGCAGTACCCCTCAAGTTATTGTTAATTTCGTTTCCTACTGAATGACATATATGACTACCACTCAATATATATAAAGCATCAATACCTAATTTTAAGAAGAATTTGTCTCTCTCAATCCATGCGCAAGTAAGCAACTTCTTTATTCACATTCATCTCTCTCACAGTTCCTAGTGTTCAAGGACATGTCTTATTAATTTTTCTATAATATGAAAAACAAACTCTATATGTATTAATTTTATCCCATGAATGTGCTAGAGAGTGAACAGAGAACATGCTTAATTGAACTTATTTTTTGTGCTTGCTTGGTTTAAACTTTAAATTAATTAAGAAATATATGATTATTTAACTTTTTGTGCGGTATACACAGATGGAGAAGGAGAGGACCAGGGATATAGAATTAATGGAAGAAAGTGGTGGAAAAGAGGAAACCCTACCACCGGGATTTCGATTTCACCCTACAGATGAAGAACTCATCACTTGCTATCTCATAAACAAGATATCAGATTCTAGTTTTACAGGCAAAGCAATAACTGATATAGATCTCAATAAATCTGAACCATGGGAGCTACCAGGTATGTATTCGCACACGCGCGCACTAGTGTGTATGTATATGTGTGTGTATAACCTTATATGATTTTTTTTTAAGGAAACCTTATATGATTATTTTAGTCCCATAAAAAGAAAACCTTATATGATTTATGTGCATACACAATATATAATATGCACGCACACTATATATAGTTTTAAACATTTTCATATGATGTTGATATTCTCATTAAACAATTAAGAAAGAAAAAATTGCGTATAAAGATTTATGTGCTATATATATAATTAGCTCATATGTATTGTGTGCTTTCATTTTCTAACAAAAAAATAAAAGGAAGAGTCTCAACTTTCAAGACTATAGCTAACTGAGGTTTGTGTATTTTTGCTAATTTAAAGATTTAATAGTTCATGCATGAATATTTTAGGGAAGGCAAAGATGGGAGAAAAGGAATGGTACTTTTTCAATATGAGAGATCGTAAATATCCGACAGGTGTGAGAACCAATCGAGCAACAAACACCGGATACTGGAAGACCACAGGGAAAGACAGAGAAATCTTTGACAGTGTTACATCGGAGTTGGTTGGAATGAAGAAGACTTTGGTCTTTTACAAAGGCAGAGCTCCTAGAGGAGAGAAAAGTAATTGGGTCATGCATGAATACCGCATTCACTCTAAATCCACCTTTAGAACAAACAAGGTAGTACCAATACATACAGATATAGATTTATGGCAATAATTAAGTCCTTAGCTTATTAATAATGTGGTTGAATTTTACATCTGTGTTTTCTTTATCTTTTTCTCTACATCTATAAAAGCTTGCACGTCATCCTTGCTATAGTCATCATATATTAATTGTAAGAAAGTTATTCCTCCACTAATTACAGATGATAGAGTTTTACATATATATTTATAACTATCCTAGATCTGTGTTGAGTGTCTATAATTAAGTATATGGTCTAAAAAATATTTATAAGTGGAAGACATATCACATATCTAACCTTACAAGTGGATTTGTAAAGTTGAGTTTATTGAACCCAAAATTTAATAAGTATATTATTATAAGCATCTCATGGGAATCCAACATTCATAAGTTTTTCACCGTTTCCGATTTGCATGACCAATTTTAAGACATACGGGACAAATAAGGAACCCATTTTGAGTATTTTTGGAGCTTATCATGGAGTAATTTAAATTTCTCAAGTTGCTTTAAAGTGAGGTGACTCTAAGATATCCATTTAAGTAAGATCGGGTTTATGTGCAGTCGACTATAAGTGTTCAAGGATATGTAACCGTCCGATTAAAATTGGATGCTCCAATTTGATAGTATTAAATCAATGAAAAAATTGCTTTAAGATTTGAAATGTCTAATCTTCATTAAACAACAATATCGAGATGTTGAGTGCATCTAAACCAATTCCAATTTAAGCAACCTTATATGACTTAGTTTATGTGAAAGAAAAAGAAATGAGGGAGTTTATGTGAAATTGTTTCGATCACATGTTCTCAAATGACTTGAGTCATACTCTAAATTTATAATTTTTAACATGTTAGATTAGATGAGATATAATCTGAAAATGTGTCCATAAATCATCATTCACCTTAAGTCGATTTTTTAAAATTGTGGTAGACTCAACAAAAATTTCAATATGATGCCGACAATCTTGCACTTTACTTGTATATTTAATAGTTGCATTGCATGCCCTTATTTTTCAAAAAGAAAATGAGCTAACTAACTAATTGTGACATCATGACATGTGCAGCAGGATGAATGGGTGATTTGTCGAATTTTCAAGAAGAGTGGCAGTGGAAAAAAGTACCCTTGTAATTCCAATTCCAACAATACAAGAGCAGGATTGAATCCTTATAGCATGCAGGAAATAGGTCCTAATAACATAAATCTGATATCGATGCCACCACCAATGATGCAGTATCTGCAGAGAGATTTTCCTTCTGCTCCTCATAATTTCCTTTATGAACGGAATCATAATAATAATTACATCAACTGTAGTACTACCGCACCAATGATGCAATATTCCCAGTTGAACTACCCTGCATTTTCAGCAACAGGAGGCGAAGGATTCAGCATTTCAGGGGTTAATTTGAACCTTGGATCGGGCGGAGGAGGAGCTATCACTACAACACAAACCACTTTGCGGCCAATGCAACATTCCCCACACTTTGCTCATGCAACAATGAATATGAGTGTAGACAATAACTATGTTCATGCAGATCAGAATATTATTAATAATATTGGAGTACTAGAAACCATGAGCAACAGCAATAATGACTCAAATGGCAATAGGTACATGGGAATGGAGAGTTGCATGGGTCTAGATACTTACTGGCCTAATTCCTACTAAATTAATTATCGTTAGGAGACCAGTAATTGGTTAGATTTGAATATGAATAAATAATATAGTGGTTATCTATAAATAGTTTTAAATGTGCTTCAAAGTTTCGTGAGGGTTACTAAAAAAGCAGTAGCCTTTGCACCAAATAACTTTTTTAATGTTATTGTTTACCTTGCCTATTTTCCAATTATATTATCTGCGTTTCATTGATTTTTTTTCCATACGTTGGTTTTAATTGGGGCAAAAAATTCTTTAAAAGAAAATTGGGGCTAACAATTAGAATATGGATAATTGTTTACGTCATTTAATCCACCAATAAATTTCTATTACGAACAAAATAGAGAAAATATAACAAATTGAGAGATAATAATTACAATATTAGAATGAAGGGAGGGAGTAATAATGAGGATATAATTAGGGTAAAAAACTAAGGAAAACTATCTAATTAGAATATTATACCAAAAATGAGGGTATAAGAAGAAAAAAAAATCAAAAATTCAATTCTTTGATTGGAGAGTATTATTCTAAAACGACATTTAAAAAAAAAACTAAGGGGTTATAACAAGTACAGATACGCAGTCTTTGTAAAGTTTGAACGAATGTCTTGTTAGAAAAATTATATTTGAAAAAAAAAATTTGGATAACTTATGGGACAACCAAAAACATACAAAACAATGTGATTTTTTTAGTCATTTTTTGCTTGTGTTGTGATTTTTTAAATGTTCGAATAAGACACCTGGTCTTTTTTTTTAAGGGACATCCTGTTAATCCCATCGATGTAGACAGAAATATGCATACGGAAATGAGAGACGTGATTGCACAACTAATCATTTGGTTAATTGCCTAAACCGATATTTAGGTCAGTAAACAAGACGGCTTCTAGCGCAAACATATCCCTCACCCTTATAAAATTTATATAAACCAAAGTAATTAATTAACAGGTTATGATCTGTTATAGTTGCAAGATATGATAAAATTGCTCAGCAGCCTCTTGTAGTTGTATTCAAAATACGATTAATTGCAAATAAAAATGTCTTTAACAAATAAACTTCCAGAAAAAATTGTCGTAGATACAGGTGACGAGTAAATCTAAACGAAAATTTGCTCCCATTGCCCACACCCAATCCAAGCAAAGGATGTATTAATAACAGATGCTCGGTGCATAAACTGTATAGATATACGGCACAGCATTGCAGCATGGATTAAAAAATCAAAACTTCTAAAGAAAGAATATGCATTATATGCCTAATTATGATAAACTGCCCAAAAACCACAATGCAATTTCTTAGACACAAGAAAAATGTTATGTTAGCAAAAAAAACTGTTATACTTAACTCTTAGATGAAGTGAACAAGTGCTTTTAAAATTCACAGTGTGTCTTATCGTAATGAAATTGAAAATTGTACTTTTGTCCACTGAACCACAAATTTCAGAGGACATTTCAATAGACTTGATTAACAACAAAGAATAAACCATGAAGAATAAACCAAACGAAAAAGGGAAACATGAAGTTCCAACAAAGAATAAACCATGAATCAGTTTCTTTGTGTGATAAACTTATAGTATACAGACAACCGGAATAGGCACTCTAATTCTAATAAACAAACTTGAAAGTGGAAACGCTTTTGCTAGTGTCTATAAATTTTAAATAAAAAATCAACATAAAAGAGTGAGTACCAGGTCTAATAACAAATATAACAGCCATAATACATGAACACCCAAACAATATTGTGCGCCCAACTCTACAGTGAAACATCCTAAATTTACCTAACCCAAAAAGAAGTGCAATATTCAAGCCCCACGTTCAAATAAATATGTAGCCCCACATGTGCCAGCCATCTGCAAGATACAGAAAGTGTTTTTCAGCGCTATATTGAACTATGAATAGTAAAAAACAAAAACAGAATCATAGAAAGCTAAAATCTATAAACTTATTAATGAAATGCTACATTGTCTAAGTTAATTCATAGTTTCATTACTTCATATTTCTGTTTATGATGATCAATGTCAGAAGCCAAAATTCAGATGTCCAAACTCCAGTACTCTCGGTTCTCACATTTCAAAGTAGTAATCAACTAAGAGACTGCTCGGTTTGACAAAATATTGAATTTTAATTTTGTTTCCTTTTTCAAGGATTTTCACAAACCTATTTAAACAGAGAAGATAGTTAAGATAAAATGGTGCTTTTATAGTTAAAAAAAGGAAAGAAAAATTAAACATAATATTTTTCTCAAACGTTTTGGACCTAAATATATACTCTTCTAATCAAATGGAGAAGTATAGGGTGTGTCCTCTGAAATCTAAGTTTTTGAAAAGAAAAAAAATTCAAAGCATCCAGTCAGATATGCATATTTAAGATCACACAAGGCATCCTGAGTCCCACTGTGGAGACAGTTGACGATTCCTGATTTTCATAAGTTTTTAAGATCACACTAAGTCCCACTGCTGAGACAGTTAACGATTCCTGAATTTCCTCCACTTTTAGCCTACCCTTCCCTCTACCAATAAGATGCTCACTCAGAAAATGCCACCTAGGGATGGCAATGCGGGCCAACCATCCTGTTTAGGCCCAGCCCCCTATTAGCCCGCCAAAAATAGGGTGGGGCGGGGCGGGGCGGGCCAACTTAGGGTTTGTGACTAAGGTTATTAAAATAATATGCCACCGCTATTAAAAGTCAATTTTATTTTCTCATTATCATTTTATTCTCATTTTAATCCCACATAAAGAGAAAAACAATGTCAATTAAAGAATTGTCGAATTATTTTTAGCGGAAAAAACTTTAAAATTGAGACATTTATTATTCATTAGTACAATAAAAATTAAATAAACTTTTTTCATAAGCCCACGGGCCAGCATGCCCCACCCCGCTTTTTCAACAGGTTAAACGGGGTGGGCTCAAAACCTCAGGTAGCCCATCTAAAATGACGGGTTAAACAGGTCGGCCTGATGGATCAGACCCGTTTTGCCACCAGTCAAATATGCATATTTAAGATCACACAAAGCATCCCATACCAGACATACATGCCAAGCATGTGCGTAACATAAGCTTATGCATTACTCTCTGTTTGACTTTGAGACATGTTTTGTAAAAGTCGGATATGCACATTTAAGATCACACAAGGCATCCAAAGGTGTTCAATTGAACACCCAAAACAGTTTTCCCCAAATAAAAAAAATTAGATCTACATGATGATGTAAATACTATTCAACTTTCTAAATCAAAAATTCAAGGTGACAAATGAGTTAAATGTATTATTTACAAAGCAACCCATACCAGACACGCATGTCAATAACATGGCTTATGGTAAATATCAAAGCATGCTTCGGATCATGTATGCTACAATAACAGAACAACATACCTAAACTTCTCTCCGAAAAAAATAAACCAGGAGCCAACTTCATGTTATCTACTTGTCTGGATGACCTCGCTTAGCTTTACGACGGTGGGTGTTTCCACTTCGAGCGGGTTTACTCGCCTTTTTGCTGCTGCAGACGATAAAACCTTTGTAACTATGTGCTCTTTTTTCAATACAAATACAACTAGAAATATCAGGAGGAAGTGCATATATGGAAAGAGAGAAAAAAAATCAGTATGTGTCTAAAAAGAAAAAACAAACATCTAAGACTAACCAGAAAATGGCAGAAAAAACTCTAGCTATTAAGATAATAGGCAAGGCCAGAAGGGCAGAGGCCTGCATAATTTCAATTTGATATGTTTGTCAAACCACCTAACCATATTTAAATTTTAGTAATAATATTTAGGATATAGAAAATACTCCTATACATACCGCAAACCATTCCAATTCTTTAGTAGCAAGGGGTCTAGTAATCTCGTGCTTTTTCAGCGTCTCTTGAACAGTAGCTTGGACCTTGAATAACAAAAGACAATTCAACACTCAAAAAGGAGCTAAGAAGTGAACTATTAAAAAACAAACCATTCAAGATCTGGAACTAATAAGAATTTCAGAGAATAAGCAGTGAGGGAAATAAAATCAAAATCGTAGTTTCACATTCCCATCACAAAATGATATGCAGAAAGGGTAACTGCCATGTCTATATCATGTTGCAATCTCCAAATATGCATAACATGAAAAGAAGACACACAGCTCCCTACGATGAGGAAACATTAGTACGGTGATGTCATAATATCAAGTTGGCTTTGACTAGATTTCAGATTGTGGGAATAAATAAAGCAGCTGTAAATTTCAAAAGACAGACAGCCAACTGAAGGTTCTATTTTCAATTATCTGGTGTGCAAATACAGTATGGAGCAGGAGATATACAGCATTAAATAAAATCACACATTGCCGGCCTTGCTAACAACAGCAGGAGCAACAACAACAACAACAACAAATACAAGAGGATCAGGAGGGGTTGGGTAGCTCAGCTCGTTAGAGCTAAGGGATAAGGAGTTGGAGGTTCTGGGTTGAAACCCGGATGGAGAAAAAAAACTAATCTAACAACTAATTACTAACATTTGCCATTCAAAAAAATAATACAAGAGGATTAGCAGAGCTATATAAATAGTGGGAAAGTAAAATCTGAACCTGGCGATGATATGCAGTGGCTGATTCCAAGAAATTCCCATAAGCAAGAACAACCTTCTTTGTGTAGGGCTTCAGAACCACTTGTACATTCTCAACATGAGGTTTAGCCGCAGTAGCGACCTG
>Ga0099826_10001372_pt1 | contig 14493 bp, 4 predicted proteins | sample Mtrugardesep15_FD_76830 | JGI IMG/M metagenome (GOLD analysis project Ga0099826, IMG submission 76830) | Root nodule microbial communities of legume samples collected from California, USA - M. trunc garden sep15 | ecosystem: Host-associated > Plants > Roots > Nodule | place: USA: California... | reverse complement strand
GCAAACTTCAGTGCGTCTACAAATTCACCCCTTTGCATTTTAGTTTCTGCCAGTTGCTTAGCCTTCACAGCATCATCCTTGTTACACTCCATTAGTGAGTTGATGTCAAAGATCCAATCACCTTAGTTTTCTCGATATCACACAAAAATAACACCTTGAATTTGTGTCTATTGACGTTCAACAAACAGCACTTTGTTTTCCACCTAATTGACACAGACCAAGCAAAGATAAAATTAAGCCAGCTCATCACTATTCACTACTTTATGAAGCACTAACACACACATGTACACCGAACTAGACAATACAGACACCAGTAATAATTTAAGACAACGGAAATACTTGAATACAATCACATGTATAAATGGTGTGTCAGTCCTCTATAGTCAGTATTCACTACTATATCATTTATTACTAGCATAAAAGACAACAACACGAACACGGTACTATAGACATGATTCATTCACACGCAAGAAAATATTGCAACACAACAAACAAACTAGTTCTAAGGTGGCAAAATGGATGAATTTGATAGATTTGCATTGGATTGTTAATGAATGGATCAAAAGAATCCATTTACAATCCACTGAAATTTTAAGAGTGAAATCTAATACAATCCAATCCATCTATTGAATAAAATCCAATCAATCTCAGAACTTCTAGACTAACAGACATTAACTGAAAATGAAATTAATTTCTCAAAAATTTCTAAATCGAACCCTAAATATATAAACGAGCATAAAAGCTAACATCACGAACAAGGTGGTATAGACATGATTCTTTCACACGTGAGAAAATGCTGCAACATAACGATTAAATTAGTTCTAGGGTGGAAAAATGAATGGATTTGGATTGAATTGATGATGGATGGATCAAAACAATCCATTAAATTTGCAAAAATAAAATCCAAATACCATCATTTTTGGAACTTCTAGGCTAGCACGCATGAACTGAAATGAAATAATTTTCTCTACCAAAATAAAAAACCTAGATTTATATCGAGAACTACTCAGTTTTGGTTAGTACCTTTTGGATTAACCCTAATTTCACGAGCTACTAAACAAATAAATACAGAGAGATTAAAAATGTAAATGGGAGGTATAAAGAAACGAAGAAGATGAAGATGAAGATGAAGATGAAGAGAACTTACTTGCGAGTGCGAAGTTGAAGATCGAAATCGAACGCGGAACTTGGGGAGAATGTAAGAAGACAGAAAGACAGTGAAAGTGTAAAGTATTTAAAACACCACTCACTTAGAAGAGGAGGGAAGTACAAAGCGGGAAACCAAATTTTTTCGCAACTTTTCATTTCCTCCCAATTTTTTTCACTCAAATCAAATTTTCCGACCAATTTTTTACTGTATGTTTCAAACTTTCACTCAAAAACTCTATTAAGATTACTAGGTTAATTTATTGTGAGGTCTAGAATACCCTTCACGAGTTATGAGTAATTTACTCACAATGAAAATTTATTCCACTATGAAAAAAAATTGATTATTTTTTTAAGAACTTAAACTAGTATCGAAATTGATATCGAAAAGAATCAAACATAAAACCTTAAGAGGAACGCGCTCCAAGATCTCAAGTCAATAAAGAAAAACTTTATTTTGAATAAATTGATTTTATAAAATTGTTTTTGAAAAAAATTAAGTTGAAGGTGGAGTGATAATTTATGTTAGAATGCATTTATGGAAAATTGAGTTCAACGATAAATTTAAACCTAAAAATCAATTGTAGAAACAAAAGGTATGATTTAAAGTTTAAAATAAAATCAATTCTTAATATAAAATCAATTACATTGTATAAAAATCAAACATGTCAAATTTAACTATACACTTTTAAAATTAATTTTGGCACCTTAAATGTGAAATCAAACATGCATTAAATTTGTAAATGGTATTCACGTACTAATTTTTATTTCACTGTTCATTTCACTAATTTTCATTATTGTTGAAACTCTCCTATTTATAAACTAGGGGTAGACCGCAATAAAGGTGGAATTTCCAACACACTCTCTCACACTTCAGTCCGACCCAATGGGCCTGAAGCGTGGACGATTCGGAAAGTCCAACGATAGATCTAAGATAGGCTATGATATCATGTTGAAATATGGGCATAATTCATCCTTAAAAAACCGACTTGTAAGGTGTGGAGTGTCTCCTCTTTATACACTCTTCTCAAGAGTTTTATTTATCTGATGTGAGACTAAATCCACCCCATCAAAGTCAACACAATGACATTAGGGGCAGATCGCATTATACATGGGATTACCAACACACCCTTTCACGCTTGAACTCAACAGGCATAAAGCGTGGCAATGCAGAATCCCAACAGGAGATCTTTAATAAGCTCTGATACCATGTTAGAATTTAGGGCCTAACTCGATAGTGTTGGTCGTGAGGGGTGTGTTAAAGAGTCTCATATCAGACATAAGATGGTCTGACAGTGTGTTTATAAATGAGGACAATCCTCACCTCACAAGCCGGTTTTGTGGAGTTGTGTTAGGTTCAACCACGATTTTTAAGATGATATCAGAACCTCCTCCAAGATCCGTTGGGCCATTTGCTATCAAGTTTTCATTATTAGACTACCCACCATTTATGTCCATGCTCCAGATGTCCAGTCCTGGTCACGAGGGTGTGTGTTAAAGTGTCTCACATCGAACAAGAGATGACCTAACAATATGTCTATAAATGGAAACAATTCTCACCTCATAAACCAGTTTTATAAGGATAAATTATACCTTAAATTTTAACATAAATAATGCAAAATCGTCCACACAATCAATCAATCCAATCACACAAATATGTTATTTTTGTATATTAATTCTTAAAATATATTACAAAAGTGTATATGTGGTATGATGTGATAAGCATTTTAATTATTAGGGAAATGTTAGCAAGTGCCTAGCAAGTGCCCTAAGGCACTTGATAAGAGGTTTAAAATAAAAATTTTGTCTTAGGATTTGTATATTAAACACATTAAAACATCAAAAAGTAACATTTTCTACATAAAAGTTATCAATTGTTTCTATTTTTTGAATCCTTAACAAGTGTTAAGGCACTTGTTAACAAGACCTAATTATTATGCTTTGACCCAAATATCAACATATTCGATTTAATATTAATTTGTAATATATATTTTATTTCTTTATTAATTATTATTTTGTATGACGATTTTTCGCAATAATGGATAAAGTTTTTTTTTTAAGGAGAAAAAAAAATCAAAATAGGACACGTTGCTTTGAAAATATGTGAACATATTCTTTTAACCAATTACATTACCTTATGTAGTTTTGTGTTCCCATTTGTTACATCCTAGTGATTTAGTTCTAAAGACATATAACATTATTATTGGACACACACTTTTTTGCGTGTGAATATGGACGCATTTGTTCATGATAGTAATTTTCATGTACAATATCTTCATCTCTCCTTTCATTTCTTTCATTTTGCTTGAATGAAATACAAATATCCTAAAATCTCTTTCCATAAAATCAAACACAATATTCTCAAATATTTCACTCTCATTCCCTTTCTTCAACCCGTTTGGTTAAAATTCATCCATTTGTTAACGAAAATGTACCTCAACACATCATTTTGTAAAGGAAGATGTTGTTTATCACAAATTGCTCCATCAAGCCAAATAACAAAGTGTATAATTTATAAATTTCACCTCTACCCTACTGTGTTTTCGTCAAATAAGACTTTGAAAGTTTGACTGCTATGTTAAAAGTTGAAAAATAAATGTATTGTTTGGCAATTGGAATCTTTTGAAAGTTTGACTGCCATGTAAAAAATAAAAAATATAAAATGTTTCGCGAGTGGAATCCTTTGTGATATATATAGCAACACTCTTTCTGTAAAATATATAAATTTCATGCTTTATTGGGCGAGGTGTGCACGAATTTCATCTAACAATGAGTATGTGTTAATTAATTGATGTGTTACTTTGCATTTTTTACAATAATAATAGCAAAACAAAATTGTTTATTCAATCAATGACACAATTTAACGCGTCTAATGATGACCGTCATAGGGAAAGAAAATAAGATCATCTACCACTATTTAATCCATTTAGATTTTTGATGGTGATTAGTCATTGACAAAATCGGTAGATAATTCGTATCAATAACAATAACCACAAGAGAGCATAACATATGCTTCAAGTGGCTCAAGAAAACAATACAAATAACATATTCCTACAAGTATACAGGCTGCAGTACACGAAAATTCAGACCAAAACAGTACAAGCCTCGATGCTATCCGTGATGTTTCACATCTGCCCCACAAAAGCATGCATTGAAACATTTTCAAACCAGCCCAAACTACCTACTTCTCCATTCAACCTGTGTTAAACACGATCATGTTCAACAATGATCCTTGTTGACATTGAAACCCGAAAAAAAAAATGTAGTCTCTTATAAAATTGGTTTCAGACAGCAGTTAATTCTGTTAGTGCAATTGCACTTAAGAAAGAGTGTATGTATAACTTGTCCTTCGTTGATTATGAATTGAGTGGTTCATACGGTACAAAACATAAAAGTATTTATAGACGTGATCTCTTACTTGAATAACAAGCTAACCAACTCCTAACAAACAAGTTAGTTAGTAACTAACTCTACCTCTAACTACTTGATAGTTGAATATCTACAACAACTTTTACTTAGTCAAGCACCGATCAATGCCAAGCCAATGTCTATACAATCCAATTGTCCCAAGTCACAGATATTTGAACACTATCTTGTACTATCTTCTCAAAAGACTAATAATTTCTAAAAGGGATAGAGATCTCCTAAAAGATATGAAAATAAATCTCACATTACTAATAATCATCTACCATTCTCGTGTCACATTCACTAACGTCGCAATGCATATGCCTCTTTGGGGGGCTATCTGTTTTTTGTTATCCAATATTTTTATATTGCTCTCTCTATACGACAGTAAAATAGACAGTAACAATAGCATCGCGGGGGAAAACGAAGAATAAACCATCACCTACACTTCAATTTGAAGTCTAAATTATGTAAATATAATAAGTAGTCCCTAAATAATGTAAATATCTCAATTTAGTCATTGCTATTATGATATTAAAGACTATTAGGGACGAAGTCAGGCACTAATTATTATATATTTATAGAGTTTAGAGTCTGAATAGGAGAAATGGTAATAGTTTAGGGACTAAATTGATAATTTATTTGAAAAATGATCTTGGGAAAGGTCCGGAGGCAGTCCACCACACTACTGCAAATCGAGAAATTATAGTACTTAAAAACAATTAAGGAACGTCAAGCCACAGTGCAAGATTAAAAGTTAGAAGGAAAAAAAACACAAGACTAGGATATGTTCGTTGTGCAGGAAGAAAAAGACATAAGTAGCATCATTAAGGAATGGATTTAATCAAAAAAACAACTTGAGAAATTCTGTTTTCCTCCTCTCTTTAGTACTGGTTTTCTTACCCCTCATTAGCCTAACATGCCATTATCTTCCACTGTTTAATCTCTCTTTTGCATCTGGTTTTGGTTGTCTCAGTCTCTTACTTCCAACATTTTTTGAGGCTCGTGGCTTCATTAGTTTGGATTTGGACCCAGTAAAATAGCCCTTCTTACTCTTTCCATGATTACTCTTAGAGGCTGGTTTTGGTGGAGCCTGCATTGGAGCCTTTTTCGGGGCACCAAACGGTACAGATGAAGGGGCAGCCTGTTGATCACTAATACTAATAGGTTGAGCTTTAAAGTTTTTCTTACAGTTATGACAGGGTATGACCATATTCATAATATTTAAGTGGTACTGGAACCTGCCTTTACAATGTTGGCACATTGTCCAGAATATCAGTTGTTCAGCATTCAGATGAGGATTCCAAGGGACGTTTGAAGAACATTCTTTCGGGTATTTTGTGGCATTTGGAACTTGATTTTCTGCAAACACATTCACATTTGAGTGATGGGATGAAGTCTTTGGTACTGCATCACTCACATGAGCTTTAACTATCATGTCGTATAAAGATCGCTTTGCTTGGTCAGTCAACACGCTATTGGCTTCCCCAATCAACTTGAAAGCAGGTTCTGCACCAGCAAATTTATTTTTATCAGGATGAAGTAGCAGTGCGAGTTTCCTGTACTGTTTCTTTATGATTGCTTCCTCGGAAAATCTTTCAGTCCCAAGAATTCCATACCAGTCCATATCAGACTTAGACAGTTTGTTGAGTGCAGCATTATGAACCTCACAAACAGTAAGGATCTGAGCAATGTTTTCAACATCAGCATACATCGTTTTGGCCTTGTTAGCAAACTTCAGTGCCGCTACAAATTCACCCCTTTGCATTCTACTTTCCGCCAGTTGCCTAGCCCGCACAGCCTCGTCCTTGTTGCACTCCATTAGCAGCCCTATGTGTTCCACCTAATTTACACAGACCAAACAAAGGTAAACCTAAACCAACTCATCACTATTCTATGAAACACGGACACCAAACACAACAATGACACATAAACATAGGTAATCATTTTAAAAAATAGAAATACTTGACAAAACATTGTGTGTGTGCATGCCGTAATAAATTACATAATACTTAAACAAATAACATGTCAAGTATTTAATTAGAATAAATCACAACGAATTTGCATCTTTAGGAACTTGCATAGCAAGTAATCAAACATCAAACACAATTAAACGAAATCCTTTTCAAATAAACCATCAAAACCTCCAATTTATTCTACCATACATGTTTGTTCTAAATAATACCTAGAATTACAAAGGAAAGAGAACAACTTACTTTTGGTTAAGCAGTGGAAAAAATACGAGAGAATTGAAATAAACAAATACGATAAGTGAACAAAGTTTCTACCTTTTGCTATTTGCCCTAAATTCCAGAGCTACAAGTACACAAAGCAAAATCCAAACTGATTCCGGGGGTAAAAATATAATAACCGACGAGTAAAGTTTTTTTTTTTTTTCTTAAGGGGGGATGCAAAAGATATTTTTAAATTATGATTTTAAACTAGTTTTTTTTTAAACTCGGTATTCGCCGACTATTTTGAAGGGTTGAATCCCTCCATCTATTTGTGGGACCCAATTTAAGATGCACTAACCCATCAAAATTGACATTAAACGAAATCTATAATGTGAATTTAAGTAAAACAATGTTTAATGTCCCAGCACCACGAGATCAATACAAGTGGGTTAATAAAAAAACAATTTTTTAGGCGATTATACGCTAAGAACTACTCTATTTTTGTAGGGACTTGATTGGGTCTTCATATGCAAAACTTAAATAGATCTTATTCTAAATTTGTGTTGGTGAATAAAATGAGTTAGACTCAACAAATAAGAAACCTTTAAGAAAAGAAGCACATGTTGAATTTTCCAGAATTGGAAGAGACAAAAAATCTAAAAAAAAATATCAAACACTTCAAAAAATACATTGACTAATACCAAAGTGATAGACAATCATATATATATATATATATATATTTTTAAATGTATGTATACACAACACGTAAGAAATTACTTACACTTAATAGTAGAGGTCTTGGTATCAGAAAAGCAAGAGAGGTTAACACGACTATGCTCGGTAAACATACTTTGGAAGTTGGGACATTCATAGTCCTGATAAATCACGGGTGAAACCATTGACATGTAAGTATTTGTCTAATTCACATATTTTTGATAAGGTTGAGTATGAAGGTGCTTTCCTATCCTATACCTGGAAATCTATTACGAAGACATCTTCTATTCTTCAACTGGGTTTTATTATGATGTGGGTAAGGGTGATGTCTCCTTATGGTATGACAAATGGCTTTGTAAAGGTATGATTCTAGTCGTATCCTTTTTCCGAATGATATCCATACTTGCATTACAGACATTTGTGAAACATGTATTTGAAACTTGAATATCTTATATATCCAGTTGTATGATGATATAAAAAGTATATACCCAGTTGTATGATGATATAAAAATGGAGATGCAAACGACATTTATATACTTTAAAATTTTCTTTAAAAAATAAAATCAAAATTTCAAAGTAACGTCCAAAAGGCAAAGGTAATAGTAAAAAAATATCTGTGATATCATAATTCTGGTTCAAATGCTATAGTTCCAAAAAGGACCCTCATGTTCATTCATAGTTCGCCAGCTGCAAGTGCAACTATTTTTCAACGGCAGTTTCTGTTGTATTTTGAGCAACTTATCAACAATCAAATTGAATGCTGTAACACAACGTGTATTCACTAGTGCAACAACTCAACAAAACAACTAATCAATTTTGAGTTCACAGGGAAAAGGAGAACAATCTCGAGTAGCTTAGATAACATTTTCCAGTTTTCCACTAATCTCATCACTCATCTACCCGACCACTATATCTCGTACTATCTGTACCTTTACAAGTGCGAAATTCAGCATATACAAACGCAACATGATTATGAACCAGACAGATCAGATGGAGCATTACTGACCTCAAGTATAGAAAAATCCCTGATTATATTTATAGATATGAAGTGAAATTATGCCTAAACTCCTAACATAACAAACTGGAGGCAATTCAAAATGTTAGTATCTTCCTGGACGACTGATCCCCCAGATATCAAGAGTGTAAACGGTATCCCAAGAAGACACAGATAAGTGCCACCATGCAGACATATAGAAGTGGGAACCCGACTTGAACTTTTCTTGGACCTGTATTAATGAGATCTGCCTGCAAATATAAAACAAGCCAGCCTTGAGTTTCTAAAATGAAAATTAAGTTTTACAGGCTTAACAAGAGGACATCCCTAAAGAGGACACTAAAATTTAGATGAAAAAGTGAGGTGAAGAAGTTCATTTCAACATATGCGGAAAACTATTGATCATAATAATCGTGAGATTATTTCAACTTTTCTTTTTCCTACAAGTGCTCACACAAAAATTCCTCCAAACTGGTAATATGGCAAGAACCCATAAGTAAATCATCCCACAAAAACATTACTATTTACTAGCAAACTAGACAGTGATTCTCAAGCTTACTAGTTTTTCTTGCAAGATCTTTGACTCTTGATTGCTTAACCTCCTCTCCTCTGTTAACTTTGATATTGTTACCCCAGACTGCAAAGAAAGCAAAAACTTGATCATCACTTTAATGAAATCAGTAGAGATTAGGATGAAATTCGAGCACACTATAACAAACATCCACCCCGTTTTAATAAGGTTAGGAAACCATATGCTCAATTGCTTCATCACCAATATTATATACAAAGTATTGATAAACATTTTCACATGGGATTGAGCCTATAGGGATGTTAGGAGCTTTCAGATAATCATATGCTACAAAACAACATCGCACCCCTATACGTCCAAAAAGACATTCTTTGATGGCTCCTCTGTGACCTTCTTTAACTCAAACTTATATTTTGTGAAACACAGTGTATCAGATCTTTAATATGTATACAATTTAATCAAATGAAAACAAGGAAAAATTGGTGTGTATAAGGATCAAATATAATCACACAAAAGTATGTGAAGCCATATAATTTAAAAATTTAGTAACTACACATTGAAAGTATAATTAGGTTTAACACATCTACTCATATTTCATCTTAGCAAATCAAAATATTACTTAAAATATGTTTAGAATTACACCATAGCAAGATGGTGAATTATAATTGGATGTTTAGTTAAATTTAAAGCCTATTTACACTATCAAAGTATCAATGTATAGTTATTAACCTACTAATTTAAACAAGTGTTTATTTATTTAACCTAATAGTTATTTACAGCAAGCGAGAAAGGGTCCAACTAGCATCTCAAAGCTCAAAATTTAAAACATATGACCAAAAGGAGTGCTAAGACAAAGCATTAATTACCAAGGCAGAAAAAGTTCACAGTAACTTGGAACTTGCTTGGAAGCATGTCACATGTAACTGCAAGCAGATAAAAGAAATTCACAATAGAATGGTGGAATGTCTGACCTCATTTAGCTTTGACTCAAGTCCATCTAGTTTCAACTTCATCTCTTCAATGGCTTCCAGCAGTTTCAGCTCCTCAACACCCTTTAAAACTCTTGACTCTGCTTCTTTTTCTGGCTTCAGTTCCTCAACATTCTTTATTGTCTTAATCACTGTATCGGTTGACACTTTTGACTCTATTTCTTTCTCTGGTGTCAGTGCCTTTCCATTGTTTACTGTGGTCAAATGATCTTTTAACACATTCAAGTCTGCTTCTTTTCCAGGTTTCAGTTCCTCTGCTTTCTTTACAGTGATTGAACCCAGATCTTTTGACACCTTCATCTCTGCCTCTTTTCCTGGTTTCAGTTCCTCTGCATTCTTTACTGCGATTGAATCCAGATCTTTTGAGACTTGTACCTCTATTTTTTTCTGTGGCTTCAGTTCCTCCATACCCTTTACCGAGTTCATCTCCTCAACTCTTGACACTTTCAACTCTGCTTCTTCTCTTAGCTCTCCTACATCCTTAATAGCATCCAACCCCATATCATATTCTACCTTCAACTCCGTATCCTCTTCAATCTCTACATCATGAACCTTATTATGCTCTGGCTTTTTAAGAACCTGAAAAATTTCAAGAACATTATAAGACATTTGAATGGCATAGTTGATAAGTAGAAGTTGGGCAATCGATAATCCAACATATACACAAAGGCAACATCAGCGAGGATGACAACACCAGAAAAACAAGGGAATTTATAACACGTTCAAAGAAATTCATCCCGGGGGACTAAAGAAAATTTGTAAGCAGAAGACCTGCAACTTCATAGCAAGGTAATTTTCAAATTATGAAAGTAACAATCTAAAAAAAATAAAAATAATCGACAAACCCTTAAAAGTGTGTGACTGAGACTTTCAATTATCTTTCTAAAGGATTTGAAATGTCTATGAAAGAAAAAGAGGCGGTGGAAAGAAAATAATTGAGATCCAAACATCAATGAAGTTTCGTCTAACCATGGGTTCAGGGGACTGGATTTCAATTTCGTCTTTGCTATGTATCTGAACCTTTTCATGATGAAACCCATTCTTTGAGTCTCCATTAACAGGAACTAGTTCTGGTGAATCAGGCGGGCTGATCAGAGCCACCTTCAGCTTATTTTCTTCAATATATCGCAGTCCATCCTTGACAAACTTCGATTATAAATAAAAAAAAGTCAGAATGGTTAAAATAAAAATAAATAAAATAGCAATGAAGGCTACCAGATACAAAATATAACCTAAGAAGCATATCCATACCAAGCTGGAAGTAACATCTTCAGTGGTTATCTCTGCATCAACCAATGTGCTTTGGACTAAGAACTTGTCCTTGCACACCAAATCTTCAGGGGCTACCCGTTGTGCTTGCATTGTAACTGGTCGATGCAAAAGTTTTTAGAAGAAAAATAGAAATAAAATTAGGGGTAGATGGTGAATTCATTTTCAAATTTAGTCTATGAAAAACTGATACTCCTAAAAATTACTTAATAATAATATTTAAAAAACTTATGGCTGCAAGGACACATTAAGCTTGAAGTACATAACATTGAAAATTGAAAAAGCAATGCTAAGTAATCACAAAAAACCCCTAACATGACAAATTCAAGTCCATTCGACGAATATCCAAAAATTAACCACCACAATGACGAAGCCTCACTCGCAATAGAGTTTTAATTAAGGATAAGATTCAATTGCATCAACCATCGAGGAATCATAAAAACCTCTAACTGATACCAACAAGAACAGTAAGGCCTTGTTTGAATAAACAACTTATTTTAGCTTATAGCACAAGCACTTATCATGATTAGCACTTATGTATAAGCTTTTTCTATAGCAAAAGGTAAAACGAACTTAAATTATTTCATATAAGTTATAAGTTGTTTCTCGTAAGTTATCTTGGATTACTTATGAAAAAAAGCTAAAAACAGCTTATAAACTATGTCATAAGCTATTTTCATAAGTTCCCCCAAATAATCTCAATAAACTTATGCCATTAGATAAACTCAAATAAGTCAAGTCAACCGAAACAAGCTCCAAGTCTAATTGAAATTTTCAATTGAAAACTATCTTAGATATATACAACAACTTTTAAAAATAAAATAAAATAACAAACAAGCTATGAAGCATAGATACTCCAGAGATTATGCGTGTCCAGGTGTCGGATAAGTGTCAAGTCAGACACTGAAGCTACCGGCTGACATGATTACATTGAATTACTTAATTTTTTCAAATTATTATCGGTGTCGACATATCCGTATCGTGTTCAGTATTCTTCATAGCAAACAAACAAAAAAACAAAAGACGAAGAATATATAAATACCTATGAATTCACTAGTAGCTTTTGGCGCGAGAACTCCAACATTTGGTCGAACTGAATATTTCTTCGGCGACGTCGTTTTGACCTGAAAACAAACAAAAACGATCAGTCTAAATTCTGAACAAACACTCTATGCCAAAAATTGAAAGAAATGCGATGATACCTTGAAAGCGACATGGTGATAGGTGTTATTAGTCACCTGAACCGAACAAGAACTTTGTTTCTTCAATTCAACTACAATAAAGAAAAATCACAGAATATGAATCAATGGATCATGCGTGAAAACACACATTACAAGCATTTGAAATAGAAAATTTTCACTGACATATGAATTTGAGTTCCCTTGGTTCAATTTCGAGAATCGGTGTTTTGTTCATGATTACAGTAACTGAAATCGAGATCAACGCTTAAAACAACGGTGTTTTGGTGGAGTCGATAGATTCGAGAAGAACGAGTCAACTCAAGTGAACTCGTTGTTGTGTGTTTAAATTGGAAGAAATTGATACGAGCTATTTTTGAGGAGAAAGATGTGTGAATAAAAATACTAAAAAACGGAATCAAGTGAAAAAGGTAGTTGGAGATTTAATTTCCCTTTTTATTTCATGCTATGATTGACGCATTGAATGATATTAAGCGTGTGAATCGTGATCCTCTTCGAAATCGGAAAAGTGTAGTACTGAGAAAGTTATTGAAGGATTAGTGAAAGAAATTAATAAAAATATAAATTTATGGTAAAATGCATTTTTCAATTTTGAAGTGAAGAGCATGTAGTATCTCAAGGGAAAGCGACCTATATGATTGTACTGCCTTTTTACCGACAGTTAGCCGAGCCGCTTTTCTATTCTTACTTTTCGTGGCTCGGCGCGATATTGTTTCTATTTTGTTGTCAAAATTATTTTAAATAGTACTGGTGATTATTGATTATAGCCTATGTGGACTTACCAGTTACCACCACAATATTTTTGAATCAAACATGAAAAAAAATTGTAAGTTAATTTTAAAAGACGGAAGGTCTAAATGGAAAGATGAGATAAAGGCCAAAAGGAGACTATGAAGATGGTGATAGTTTAGAATGGAGAGTTATGAATTGGAGAAGTAACGAAAGTAAGTGATGATTCAATATCTGTCATTATCACTAATGACGATAGTGTCTTTAAAGTTTGGGACCTTTATACGGGGTCTAGTAACTTTTGTTGTGGATTACTTTAATTTTTTGTTGTAGATGGTTATATACTCTTGTCTTTGAAGATTTGTTATCATTAGTGGACTTGATAACATTTTGACTTGACTTGTCCATTGATCGAATTGAACAATAAATTTTAGCAAAGGAGAAGAAAGATAAGACATGATGAAGAAGATGATAGGAGATAAATCTACAGGTGAGTAAGAATGATCATGATGAAAGGATAAAATGCACTTATAATGGTAAAAATGATATATTTTAATATTTTTAACGTTATAAAAACAAAACAAAAATATGTCTCGCCGTACAAAATGTCGTTGTTCAACAAGAAAAATTGAAAATTGAATGTCAGGAATGTAGTCAAAGCAAGGAAAAAAATATAAAAAGATGCCACGTCATTTAGTTTGACGTGACATAACACTAGATAAAAAAAAAACTTGATGAAACTAGATCATTCAGGTTCAAATAAGTATACTCATGCTAGAGCAGTTTTACCACCCAGCTAGCCTGGACACACGCGTGGGCTCAATCTATATTTTTTTTGTATCACTACAAAAAATTTATTTGACTTTTAGTGACAACTAAATTTCGTCACTATAGGGCAAATTTTCATAGCTAAATTTGTTTATCATTGTCAAATGGCCACCACTTTATGTTTTCCACCTTTACCTACGGACAAAACCGTAGGTAATTCTAAAGAGACAATTTTAAAAACATTATGGACATTTACCTACGGTTACGGCTGTCACTAAAACTTATCATTGTTTTATTTTATTTTTTAAATTTACGGTTGTCACTAAAACTTATTATTTTATTTTATACTCCCTCCGTCCCTTAATATAACCCCCCTTTTGTTTTTTTTTGTCCCTAAATATAACCCCCTTTTCAAATTACAACACACATTAATTATTTTTTTCCATAGATACCTTTATTTAATACTACTACTAATTCTAAAAGTATAATAAATTGACTTTTCACTTTATCTCTTTAATGAGGTTAATTTTGTAAAATTGTACTATAAAACAGACACATTAACTACACCAACAACATT
>Ga0099826_10001371_pt1 | contig 14495 bp, 11 predicted proteins | sample Mtrugardesep15_FD_76830 | JGI IMG/M metagenome (GOLD analysis project Ga0099826, IMG submission 76830) | Root nodule microbial communities of legume samples collected from California, USA - M. trunc garden sep15 | ecosystem: Host-associated > Plants > Roots > Nodule | place: USA: California... | reverse complement strand
TCATCTTAAAGCAACTCAAACACCAACGCCTATAGGCTATATCCCAGTGAATATTACAGCTTATTACATTACATTCCTTTTAAAACCATGATTTGAAGTTCATCCTAGCAACCATCGTTTGTGTAATATCAGATTTCAATGAAACTTACAAGTTCCAAGTAGCAACTCACAGTTTCAAGTGAATGGAAAGATGCCGAAAAAACTTACAACTCAAGTTACTTAGTGCAACTGTGAAAGAGAATATTCAAACCATTGTTTTTCCTGACTATATTTCATACGAAGCATCTTAAAAAAAAATTCATCATCTTACAACACAGCGTGGAGAGGTTACACAAGAAAGTGTAATTATGAAATGAGGAATAATTGATATGCAAAACAATTGCTTAACACCTGCATCATGCTAAAATTGTGTACTCACCAAATAAAATAAAAACTAAATTAGGTATTTAGGTGTACGACACACATCAATTAAATTATTTTGGTTTAAATATATTGTGTGCCGACAAAAATACCACCTTTTGAATTAAGTCCTTACAAAATAATATTTTTGTTTTTAATCCTTGCAAATATATAATTTTTTGCTTTTGGTCCTTGATGTTCTTTTAGTCTCTGGAAAATGTGTTCATGTTGGAACCAGTCTGTGTAATTTTCATTTTAGTTCATATGTAGTCATAGTATTGGAGGGACAAAAACCAAATGTTCTACATATTATATGCATCAATTCAAACGTAAATTAAGATTTCAGGAACCAAGAGAAAAAACAAAGACCAAAAGGATAAAAAAAAAACTATTTGCAAGGATTAGAAATAAAAAATATTTTTACAGGGACTAAAAGCAAAATGTAGTATATTTGCAGGAACCAAAAACATATTTAAACAATTATTGATTAAGACACCCATTGTTCTAGTATATCAGAATCAAGCTACCAAATAATCGTAAGTCAAACAAATATCCAGAATTCAAGATAAGTCACCTTCCTAGTACTAATAAAGGTCAAACTAAGTTCTCTCGGCATGAGTTTAGAAGTACATTTTTCACCAAAACTCGTTACCAACAGTATATCATGCACAGCTTGTTAATCCAATAACGTAAAAACAGTAAGCACTGGAGAGCAAATATAACCCATAACCGTTCTCTCATAAAATAATGACTAACCACTGCCACGAGCAGACACCCTGATAGTAATACCGGCAAACCCAACAAAGGCCTTCTACATATTTCAAGACCTACAAGGAAAGAGGTGACAATCAGCTATCTCTTAATGTGATATGGATAAAAACCAAGAATTAATGGATGAGTTAATGGAGTTGAGTACAATATCCATTACCAAGGAGTGAAGAAAGTAAAAAATATACAATCCAACAAATATCTATTAATACATAGAATAAATTTGCAGCCAGTGCAGCAGTGCTCAGAACTTATTTACTAATGAGCATGGCATACAAGGAACTATCAAAGCATATTCCTTCTTCACCTTACGGAGACAATTTTGGGTAATCCTCTAGTACCTACTACTCAAATGCCCAAAGGTTGACAGTTTTTTTTTTTTTAAATTTCCAATAGAAGTTAAAAAAGGTCAAACCATATACAAATGTTCAGATTTGAATGGAAGGAATACATACTCCTTTAGCACTGAATTATTTTTCCTCCTTGTGAAATACAAGCTGATAGAAAGACCAAAATTCAAGACATGCTATCAGCATGCGTTCAACATTCATTATAGAAAATGGAAAAATTAACATGCTTGTCTAAAACATGTTTCAGAAAATTGAAAATCTCATCATTCAAGATATGGACTTAAAAAATTTAAAGCAAAAAAATTGTAATTTAAATACTTATTTCCATTTTGTGCCATCAATGTTTTAGCGTAAGTGTGAATGTGTGTAAAAGAACAGTAAACAATTCCAAGAATACTGGCAGAACTTACTATATCTTTCTTAATTCTCTCAATCTCCTCTGGATCTGATGCACCAAACTTTTCGGCATAATACCTTTCCGTGTATCCAGGCTGTCCTAACTTAACCTGAGATAATAAACACCTGGCAGTTAATAAGAAGATTCTCATGAATTCTAGATTTCTTAACCGTTGAATTTCTTGTGGTCTAACATTACTACATTAGCCATGCTTTCGTGTGTTCAGTATCTATAATAATTACACCCTAAAAAAAAATGATCCATCTACTCAACCCTTAATCTACTTCTAACTGATAAAAGAAAAATTCCATTTCAGAAAATAAAATTTCAGCCTGCAAAGAAAGAGTTGTCATCAAGTTGTTCTAAAAGAGCCACTCAAAAAGACAAACTCAAATCAGTATAGGTAAAAGAGTGATAAAATTATTTTAGAAGAGCTACAAGCATAGTATACATTTCGTATCATATGCATCCAAACAGTTCATTTAGATAATTGTTAAAAAAAGAGGTAAACTGTGAATAATTTCAACCTCAGCGACCTTACATTCCCATGTTGTCAAAATTGTATATCCTATCACGGAATGGACAAGGAATGTAGAAACATAAAAGGGGTGTATGTAACACAAAACATAAGATACTACCTTCTATATGAAATTATATTCAACTTAATAACAACAAAATTAAACAACACTACTCCCCCTGTCCCATAATAATTGTGACATTTGCAAAAAAACAATAGTTCAAAAAAGATTGTCGCTTTTAGTTTCAAAATGCAACTTTAATCGCTTATTTTCCAATTTTACCCTCTAAATAATATTATGGGAATCACTCCCAAGTTATTATTCTCCACTCAGCATTTATGAGAGTGGAAATACATATTCTCTTTCTTCCATTCTCATAAATGCTAAGTGGAGAATATGGGTAATTTGGTAAAATCATCATCCTCTCTCTTTCATTTATCATATTTTCTTAATCTCTGTGAAATGGTCAAATGCAACAATTGGGGCGGAGTGAGTAGCATTTAAGTATTTTCTAATGCAAGATGCATAATAGATGTAACTTTGCAAGGATACGTACGAACTTTATACCAAAACAAAGTTTCTTGACAACGTTTTTAATTAGTACAATGCCGAAATTAAATGGTAGAAACAGGGATCGGCAAAAGCATCGACCACAGACCAGCAGTTTACAAATGCTTTGCACACACCCACAAACAAACAGGCAGACAACACTAACCAGCAGACAACAAAAACAGAAGACTACTGAAATTGCAGAAGCAGTCAAACCCAGACCATTCATGCAGAAACAGAGGCACCAAAATCGAGACAGCCCAACGCCAGCCATCCCATCACCTATCCAGTTACACAAGGTCACAACAAAGCTTTGAACCACACAACAGTAGCAGGGGTTTGAAGAAACTACACCACCCACTCTCGGCAAGGGTTCAGAAAAATTCAGCTGGACCGGGATTATTTCATAGGCCCAGCACGGCAAGTTTTTCAGTAAACAAACTGCCGAATACCAGAACCTAGTGTGTTTGAAGATGGAATCAGGATTGGGGCCCTTCTAAACACATAAAAAGGTAGTATATTTCTGTAAGTCAGAGTGTGAATTTGGAAACCACAGTTCTATTGGAAAACAATGTTATTAGTGCACAGCACAACTCCCAAACAAGCTACATTGCTACCCGTGGTGTGAGGCAAATAAAATAACTTGATCTCTAGAAAGTAAATCGTGGTGGAGCTCCCAAACACGTGTTTAAAAATTCAATAAAAATAATTAGTCAAACCAACAGCTCAAATGATTCTGGCAATAAAAATTATTACCGAACCTTGTCTACAACTGAGGCACGTGGCTCTTCAGGCATTTCTCCTCTTGCTCTAGCTCTCATCCCTTCATTGAATTCTTGAGACTAAAATACAACCACAAAACAAGTATTATTAAATTTACAACTAAACTTCAAACCATATTAAAGATACACATGGCTTGTGCATATGAGTTCATGAAATTGACAAGCCGTAGCTTTCATCACTTCATTAATTTTTTGAACCTAAAATACAACCAAATCACAATCACAAGTATTATACATTTACAAGTAAACTTAAAAACCATATTAAAGATATATATTGGTTCATGAGATTAACAAGCCGGCCTTGAGCAGGCATCAATGTAACTTGTGAATGAATTCCCCTAGAAATGAACCCTAATGTCACAGTCACCCCCTTTACGATTCCTGTTAGAATAATACAAAAGGATGGAAAGGGAGGAGACAACCAAGGGAAACAAATATGAATGTATGTTGGCTCATTCTGACAAAAAACCTGACTAACCATTGAGCTATACTAGTACTACAGTCATTTCCGTCATTCATCATACATTTGATGGATAAAGTATGACAAAACCAGATCAAGTCCATGCTACAGCTAAAGTTTACACCCCCTTTTACAACTATTTAATCTGTTAAGTAGCCAAAGTCAATTTAGCTCCTCCTTATATACCCATTGCAACTTTAAATCTTATGAAGCAGTATAATTAAGGCTTCCACTCTTACGAAATAAAATTCAGATCAACTCAAATATGTGACAATAATCAAGATTGAAGAAAACTATGTTCATCAATTAAACGGGTAAAAATTTGCAGAAACAAAATGGAATAGAACAAATTGAAGATTTTCCCAGATCAATATTGACAGAACAATTTTGTTACGAGGCATCAAGCATGTTATACCAACTCTAAATACAGAACATGAAAATATCATAACAGTGACAGTTAACAAGTTTGATTAGTGCAAAACTTCCAAGGGTTCAGAAGTTTAAAGATTCATAATAATTACCCATTCCAAAGAGAAATACAGTCAATACACAGAAAGTCAGAAATCACAATACCTGCTGAATCCGAACTCGTTTCTGAAATATTTGTTCTTCATGAACAGCAACGCACTGAATGAAATTCTCCACTCTCTCTAAGAAAACCTGGGAGGTTTATTGATATCCACATTGCAATGATCATTAAAAAAGACAAAACACCACATGACTGACTTAAAGAGTCGACAAAGCACAGAAAAAAGCAACTGAAGGATTGCCGAAAAAGAATATATCACGTTCAAGAACAAATCACTGACTAACAGCAACAAATACAAAACCAAATACAATTTGAGAGAAGAGGAACTTACCTCACCCGCATCAGTAAGATAACCACCCATGGCAGTGAATTCCTTTCTATAGATATGCATCAATAAATTCACAGCCCCCTGGGAAAGTAAAAAGCTTATCAAAGAGCACATCAATCATCAGGTGGAAAGCAAACTATCCGGGAAAAAGGGCATAACTTAAGCATGTTAAGGTCCCACATCTAAAGAATAAATATCAATATGTAGTAACAAGAAGCAGATCGAATTTGGCATATTTTCTGTTTCAAGCTACAGCCGAGTTTAACATGGCACCTGCCAGATGCTTACCTCACGTATCTCTAATGTTGGCATATGCGGAAGAAAGTCATTGCCAACAAAGAAACATAGGAATACAAAATCATCTACTATGCGCTCAAAGTCGATCTCAAACGGAGGGTCCGGAATCAACAATTCATATTGCAAATATTCACGCAGCACCCAAATGTGAAGAAACTGTGAATAGACTTAATTAGTTAGTAATGAAAAATTGAAAATCAACAGAGAAAGAAGTAAAGATTCAGATAGATATGCCAGATTTCAATCCTCCAACCTGATATTTCTTCTTGTGAATTGGGGTATCGTCAACAGGATTCCAGTCCAAAGCATTATCACCTGGCTTACCGCGACACTCAGCTGCAAGATGGCCAACTTGGCCACACATGTAACACTTCTCTTGTTGTCCAGGAAAAGTTATTACCTGTTCATTGAGATAATTAATCACCAAGGTAATCCATTGAGATCAATAGAGTTAAAACAGCACTTCATACAGTAGCAACTAACCTCCCTCAATATTGAAAAATGAATCTCGTGTGTAGCTAAGGACAACATAATCAAATCAGCATCCTGATTTAAAGATCACATTACCAACGTAAAAATCAATGAGTTGATAAATATACCAACATCGGATAAAAGGGAGATTTCCAGAATTGGACAAAAACCTACCAATCCATACAAACAGTGTCGAGTATTTGGATCGAAACCAGGAAGGTTACGCTGTAATCGAATATAATCCATTATTTTATGTTCTCCCTCGCCAGGAACATTTGAATCAGAAAGCATGACCTTCAAATAATCACCCAAAGCAGCCCCATTACCAAATCAATAAATAAATATAAATACACTTAGACAATCTATCCTAAAAATGGATGTATGTGCCATTTGGGTAAAGAATATATCAGGATAAGTTCAAGTGCACCTTGGTATTCTGCCAGCCCGGGTTGTAATTCAATCTAGTTTGTATGTAATACTGAAGTGCCACCGACAGCACTGCCATAAACGGAGTGCCAGGAGTAATGACATTTGAGTCATGAGTCTCGGTTTTTTCTTTGGAAGTCAAAAGTTCTATCTGATCAGCAAATTCATTCCTAAGCCTTTCCTCTTCAGCTTCCTACAACACCACACTATAAGTCAAAATGTCATCACAGAAATAGTAAGCGACCATCGTAAACAAAGGCACATTCATTTCCTTACAGCCTCAGCCGCGTCTTTTGCGGCTCGAAAACGGCGAGAACGTTGCTGGTTCATTTTGGCTCTTGGGGCAACACCATCTGAATGGGCAAGAGAAATAAATATGGAAAAGAAATGGTTGGAGTGAGAAATCAGTTCAAAGTTAAATAAGACGTACAATCTTAACATTACAAAATATAGACAAAAAGATTGCAGCATTCCAAAAATTGGATACAGGATTTAATTTTTCCATATTGGCTTTTTCTGTTTTTACAAACACTTGTCTAAGTATTCACTTGAAAAGATTTGCAGTAAATTTTAATGCTCAAACCACTTCGGAATGTGTGTGCTAAGTTACAAAAAATTGAAAAGAAATTGAAGGTTTAATGGAAACCAAGTGGCTAGATGTTAATAAACATCTTTATTGTCATTACTAGGTTTTCGACATCTTGGATTTATAACTTAAAAAGAAGGTAATGAAGATCCGGTAACATTAGTAAATTTGACACGTATATGAGTGAAGTTAGTGCGTTACATAAATACAAAAATACAATAAAACGCGACATACCGATTGCAAGATAAAGAAGCTTCCTTGGTCGAACCAATGAAAATAGATGGTCAATGTATTCAAACATTGATTTAAATACATCATCATAGGTAGCAGGTGCTGGCTGCATTCGAAAAATTAATCAACAAGCAGCATGCAGAACAGAAATTTAACTTCACATTACACCTTTTCAGAGACAATCAATAATTTCTGATCCAAAATTGCCATAGAATAATAGTCTGCTTTACATTTCATGAGATTCCACTCACACGATCATTGTTAAATTGATCTTGAAGATGTAAAATTGATTATGACATGTTTGAATGTTATCTAGTAGAATTGATTTTGTCTCCAAAATTGATTCTAACTTGAAACTAGGATTTGTAGCTTTAGACTCCAAACGTAATTTTCACACTAGAATTTATGATTCAACTCGCTTTAATGTAAATATAACGAACATAAATCACTTCACATTAACCTACTTTTATTCAAAAACAAATTAAACTTGCTTTTATTTAAAATTAATTTATTCAAAATCAATTTTTGTCATGGCAGAACATATCTTCAATAAACACTAGCTACACTAAAAGTTCACAATTCATCTAAACGCATCAACAAGTTATGAGAAAACAATTCCACAACATAAATTTAATCACGGAGCATCAATTCACTACACATGAAGACCTTAACAAGTAAATGGAATAACCAAAACAATGGTGAATCGAAAACAAAATTCAGAAATTCACTACTACAATTTCTTGCTTCTTTAGCTATGGATATTGAATTTCTTCAACCGAAACAACAAAACAATAATTGAATGAAAGTGAAGTAGGTAGGGTAGGTACCTTGCCATCGGGATGGAAACAAGGATGAATAATACCGTTCATGTCTAAGTATAAGTTATCGAACTCCATGCCGTTGGGATTAGGTTTTGACACATCAACGGGAAACGGAGGACCGCCGGCGACGGAGGGGGAAGGTGCTTCCTCCACGACGTCGACAATAGATCGCGGGTATCGATCCGCGAGCCACCGATAAAACGCTGGCACTCCCATGTTTCCGGTTCGGTTTGGTTCGGTCCGGTTCAGAAACGACCGGAGAGAGAGAGAGAGAGAGAGATAAATAAGATTTAAGAAGAGATGATGATCTCAGTTGCCAGTTTCGAATGTACGGGCGGATGCGGTGGCTGACTGACAATAGAAGGAAAGTAGACGGAAATATTAACTTTCCTTTTTTTTAGTTTTTGGGGGTAAATAGTTTTTTTTTTTTTTTGTAGGGAATGGTAAATGGTTTTTTTTATCTCTCAATTTGTAGCTATGGTATAATATGTAAAACGTTAAACGAAATCATATCTTATATAAAAATATTTTGTTAATATTGTTGTATCAGTAATTTAATATGCTTATTTACTGTCATATCAATCAAAATAAGTATTTATATCGGTTGTTATAAGAATAGTTACTTATTGAAAGGTTCTTTAACGTCATGAACTATATTGACAAACGAAATACACAATCAGAGACTATTTTGTAGTTTCAACCATAATTATTTTTGGAGATGAGAATTGATTTTGAGAAGTTGAACCAAATACATTAAAATTGTTGGTTTTCAATTTTGAAGCTACTAGAAGTGTTTTTTAGGCAACAAGAAACTTAGGCAAAGGCTACGGTAGGCAACCTCTTTAGGTCTCCTACCGTAGGAGACTTACCTTCTTTTTTTTTTACAAAATTGATGTCAACCATTGGATGTACTCTAAACATTAGATTATTTTTACATCTTATTGTATGCTGTCAACGGTCAATACTCTCTTTTATTTCATTGTCCCTTTTTCTCTCTCCTATCAAATCTTTTTTCTCTCTCAACAACTCCTATCTAGGGCAACCAACAACATACTGGATGGTGCAACAACAACAAGGAACACGGTTGAATGGAAGGCATGTCGGAGAGGGGGCCACGCTACAACAAAAATATGAACTAAATAGTGTGGGAAGAAGAAAAATACACTCTTTAATCTTTGAAAGACTTGCTTTATTTTTCGTTGATGTAATTTTTATGGGTTGTGTTCTTGGTTCCATTTGTATTGTTCTTTGCAGATATAATCTTTTCTCTTTAATGGATATGAAAGTGTGAATATTACTATTTAATGGGTTGTCTGAAATCTTCTCTCATGGATGCATAGATATGAAAATTTGAATACCATTTTTTTTAAAGTTAATGCCAAGTCTAGGAATTAATTTTTCGAAAAGGAACATCCAAGAACAAAGTTTTTTTTCTTTTGTGATGTTGTTTAGCATGTCAATGATTTGTCTCGGTGATGGAATAAACTTCCGATCGGTGGGGATAGAGATGAAGGCGACAATACATATCTCTCTCTGTCTCTCTTAGATCTATCAAATGGAAAAAATTATAGTGTGGAGAGATCATGGTAAGATTTGTGTTCTTCGTCAATCTAATTGCAACATATGTCATTTTTGTTATATAAAAAAAAAACAGTTTGTTTTAATGTCTTCTACCGCAGGAGACCTATTCAAGTCTCCTACCGTAAACGGCACCAAAAGCTTAACCAAACAAAGGTTAAGTGGACTATGCCAAAAAGCTCTGATTGTTTTTTGGCTTGATTTTTATTATAGGTTAACCCGATCCAAATTATGTGCTAATGTGTCGTCGGTTAAGCCTAACCCATTTTTACAACTCAACCTGATCAACATATTTACATTATTGAAAGATAAGGAAGAAAATACCCATTTGTCTCAAATTTTTGATACAAATTTTCCAAACAACTTGAGCTAAATGACCAAAGTTGTGTTGGTAAGGCCAAGAAGCTGACTTATAACTTATAGCAGATAACTTATAAGCCTGCCTAAAAAAAAAAAAAAACTCTGTTTGGTAAACGTCATTTCATCACGAGCTTATAGCTTATTTTTCAGAGACTGTTTAAAGTAGCGTTTGAGCTTATTGCTTATAGCTTATCACTTTTAATTTCATTTTTACCATTATTATTTTAATGAAAACCCACTTTTGCCCTTAATAATAGTTTATTATGTATATATAATATAAAGAGGAATGGTAGCAACACATATTATCTTTGATTGGTTAAAATTCACAAGAGTCCCACTAAATCATGTGGGTCCCATATAAATTTGATGGATCCCATGTGAATTTTAACCACTCAAGGAATGTGTTAAAATGTGTTGTTAGCATTTCTCATAATATAAAGTAGGCTTAAATATTCAAAAGGTTCTTGTAAGTTTACGCGTTTTTGCAATTTGTCCCTGTATTTTTTTCAAAACCGCTCTGTAAGTTGTTAACATTTTGCTTTTCAACCCTCTCGTTAGCATCTGTTACAAAAACGTACATGTGGCTACTAGAGGATGAGGTGGCAGTGACTGACGTGACAAATTGGATGATGAGTCACGTAAGGAGAGGACCAAAACCAAAAAACGAAATTCGTAAGGGGACCAATACCAAAAAAAGAGAAAGCAAAAAATTCAAATGTTAATTTAACAATTCTTCCATCTTCTTCTTCCCTCCTCATCTTCTCCATCTTCATCCTCATTTTCATAATCTTGCCTAGAAAAATTAAAACAAAAAAATCATTAAAGAAAACTTCAAAATTAAATTACAAAACAAACAAAAAATTCTGAAATTAAAAATAAATTAATAAAATCAAATTTCACTAATTTGATTGATCTCCTTTACAAGTTTTCTCTAAATTTTAGAAAGAAGCTTTCACCCAAAAATGATGAATCTCATATGAAATCAAATAACCAGATCTAATTCATCCTTCATCGTTCTCACTCAAAAATTTCCTTTTCTAAGACAAGCACACGAGATCTAAAACATCACCATCACCAGCAACGCGAATCAAATCTTTTGGGGGTTTACCGTTCTTGTTTCTGGGTTGATTAATTCGTCTTTTGTGTTTTTGGGTTAATTAATTTATATTTTGTGTTTCTAAGTTAATTAAATTGTACTCACTTCCACTCCTTCACCCTTTTAATTTGTCTTTTGTGCTTCTTTTGCCTTCATAACTGTCATCCTTTTAATTTATATTTTTTTTCTTGATGTTCATGACTATGGTATGAAGTTCATATGAAGATTAAGAAGAAGAAAAAAAATGAAAGGTAGAAGATGAAGAAAAGGAAAGCAAAATTATGTGTTGGTGATTTTTTAGGTTGTGGTCCCTCTTCGAATTTCATTTTTTAGTTTTGGTCTCTCTCCTTGTATGACTCATCATCTAATTTGTCACGTCAGTCACTGCCGCATCATCCTCTTATAGCCACGTGTACGTTTTTATAACAAAAGCTAACGGGAAGGACGAAAAGCAAAATGTTAACAACTTATAGGGGCGGTTTTGAAGAAAAAAAATACATAGACGAATTGCAAAAACACGCAAACTTACAAGGACCTTTTAAATATCGAGTAAATTACATTTATCTTCCTCCAAAGATGCTTGAATTACACTCTCATCCCTCTTATGTTAAAATATACACTTCTCTCCCTTAAAAAGTAAAATTTATACTCTCCTTCTTTATCAGATGCTTGAATTACAACCTCCTCCATTAATAAATAAATATGCACTACACTTTAATCTATTTTAACATAAATAAATATTTTTATAACATATAATAATTTTGGATCACCATTCAAAAAATAAATAAATTCGTTTCTCTATAATTTAAATGTCAATGATAATTAAAATTAAATATTTTATTATTAATTTTATAATTTAAAGTATAAAATTGACTTTTAAATAACCAATACTTAATCGACTTTAATATTTTTTCACATAGTTTAATTTTATTTGGGGTTGTTTCATATTTTATAATAGGGTTTAAAATTATATGTTAATGAAATTGTGGATAAAAAATAGCAAAGAATATGTATTCAAAATTTGATTATATTAAAATGGACCCGAAATACTATTTTTCTTTAAAGTGTGTTTGATTTTTTATTTTACTAGATTATTAGAAATAAAAAAATTATTGAGAGACTAAGACGTCGATTTTAAATAAGAGAAGAGAAGAATGTAATTCAAGCTTCTCACAAAAGAGGGAAGTTGAATATTTTATAATATATTTTAAATAAGAGGGGAAGAAAGTGTATATTTTAACATAAGATGAAAGAGAAGTGTAATTCAAACATTTTAAAGAAAGGAGATTATAATTTACTCTTCAATATTTAAGTCTATAGAATAAAACGTTATAAGACTTTTTTATAGCAAATTTTTAATTTCTTCTGAAAAAAAGTAAATATTGTTCTCGCTGTCTGTATATATACACAACTTGTACCAAAAAAAAATACAACTTATCCTTTCAATATATATACAACTTGTTTCTGTTTTTGTTATTTTAAAACATTTGTTTTTTTATCTTATGAGTGGATTATTTTGTATTTTGTTTTAAAATAAAATTTTATTCTTTTACATTTTATAAAGTATAAAAACTGAAATGAAATAAATTCAAAATAAAATTTTAGCCAAGAAAACTAATTTAAAAATATATAAATTCTTAAATTACCGATTTATTAAAACAAGCAACTACCAAATATCCAAAATACTATAAGTTAATAAAATTTTATTATGAATCAATAATGTCATTTTATGTCATTTTATGTCATTTTAAATTTATCAGATAGTTGAACTATTAATTTAACCAAACAATTTAATTAGCTTATCAACATAAGTCTTTAGTCGAAAACTATCACCTACTTCATATAATTTATCAATTATCACCTATTTTTACCAAACAAAACCTAAAAGAGTTAAAAATTCATGGTTCGAGATCAAATCATAAAAAATAGAAAATACTAATATAACAATTAATATTCAACCTTTATTATTAAAAAAAGCAATGATAGGTTGACACTATATGGTCTATATAACAACAATTATTAAAAAAACAACAATGATAGGTTGACACTCTTAATGTGTACACACTTTGTACCACTATGGAAAATTTAAGTTAACCAAATATATGGTCTATGTAACCACATTTTTTTAATTGCGTGACCACTATTTTTCTAGAATTTATTTGGTTAACTAAGTAGAAAAATAGTGGTCATGCGCATTTTAATTCCGTGACTATATTTTTTCTGAAAAAATAGTGGTCACGCAACTGAAAAAATATGGTCACAAAGACCATATATTTGATTGAGCAACGATATTTGAACAATCATTTCCTAAAACTTTTATGACAACTTTCTTTTTCTCTCCCTTTTTATTGGTAAAAACAATGGAAAGAGAAAGAGGAAAAGAGAGAGTAAGAAAATAATGTGGGTATCAAAGAGAAAATTGTCTAAAAATTCTTACAAAATGGTTTGTACAAATTTTCCCTATTTAGTTAACGAATTTTTTTAAAGGCTTAATTACACTTTTAAACCCCTAAGTTTATCAAAGTTGTGATTTTGGCAAAAAAAAACAACTCTTTTCAGACCCCCTAAGTTTACTTTCTGTTGTAATTTTGACCCAATCAACGGACACGTAGGCGCCACATGTGTAATTTTTTTTTATAAATATTTTAATTGTTTTTTTAATTACAAAAATAAAACAATTTTTTTTTTTGTTTTTTAATTACAAAAAAATTGTTTTTTTATTACAAATAAAAAAAATTAATTACAATTACAAAAATTTAAAATAAAAAAAATTATTTTTTAATTACAAAATAAAAAAAATAAAAAATACAAAAATAATTAAAACATTACACACGTAGCGTCCACGTCAGCGTTGACTGGTCAAAATTGCAACAGAAAGTAAACTTAGGGGCCTGAAAAGAGTTGTTTTTTTTAGGGGGCCAAAATCACAACTTTAGGAAACTTAGAGGGCCAAAAGTGTAATTAAACCTTTTTTAAAATGGTATAAGAGAGTGTACACATTAAAAGCGTGGACCTATCTTTGTTAGTTAAAAAAATGAGCAAATAGTCACTTTAGTCCCTGACTATGTACCTCGCTGTCACATAGGTCCCTGACTCATGATTAAATACAAACAAGTCTCTGACTCTACATTTCCGTTATCACTTTATTCCCTGCCGTTAAAAAAATCTGTTAAGTGATGATGTGACACGCTGACAAGGAGTATGACGTGTCACAGAGACTAAAGTGAAAGTAAAAAATGGTCATTTTGGTCCCTGAATCGAAAATCAATATCCTCAATTTACTGTTAGATCCCTGACTGTATATACTTACTGTCAGTTAGGTCCCTAAATCGAAAATCAATATCATCAACTTACTGTTAGATCCCTAGTTATGTATACTTACTGTCAGTTAGGTCCCTGACAGTAAAAATGAAATTTCACTAAAATCCTTAGCAAATTGTTAGTTTAACATGCTAACAAAGATATGTTATGAATTTAGTACAAGAAAATAAAAGAAGCTTTAGGGCAAAATCTCTTCATTTTGTCTTTGAAACTCTATGTTTCTCTTAG
>Ga0099826_10001369_pt1 | contig 14497 bp, 5 predicted proteins | sample Mtrugardesep15_FD_76830 | JGI IMG/M metagenome (GOLD analysis project Ga0099826, IMG submission 76830) | Root nodule microbial communities of legume samples collected from California, USA - M. trunc garden sep15 | ecosystem: Host-associated > Plants > Roots > Nodule | place: USA: California... | reverse complement strand
GAAACCATTCTTCAAGTTGCATTACTTTGCACACAAGGCTATCCAGAGGATCGTCCGACAATGTCCGAGGTGGTAAAAATGTTGCAGGGAGTAGGGTTGGCTGATAGATGGGCTGACTGGAAGCAACTTGAAGAGGCTAGAAATCAAGAAATAGAATTATCACTCATGACTCACCAATTTCCTTGGAGTGATGAATCTACTCTTGATCAAGAAGCTATACAACTTTCCAGAGCAAGATAGGCATACAACAATAACTACAGAAGTCAATTTTGAAAATGCTGTTCCTTGTCATCATAGAATATATATATGTACTTTCACAATGCTTTAAAGAAAAAAGGCATATATACATACGTACCTTAAAGTCTATGTTATATATAGTGATGGATGTTATATAGAAGGGAAAAGAAAGGAATGAAGGGTTTGGCATAGATAATATATTGTATTTAATTAGAGGTGAAGATTCTGGTTGCAATATATGTGTATCACAACTATGTTTGCCTTTCTTTGAAGTTTTTTTCTTTACATTGTTGATTTCCCATGACAATGCAAATCGGTAAAAGTCCATTTCATACAAACTAAAGATGATGTTATAATCTTCTCGATTTATAAATGATTATAACATTGGTTTTTTCTTTACATTCAAAATTCAATCAACATTCAAAGTGCCATAAAATTAATTCAATCAACATTTAAAATGTCGTAAGTTTGTGTGTAATTCATTCAAAAGTGAAAATATTCAATGCACGTTAAAAATGAAAACAAATGGGGCATACTTGTTTAGGTATTACAATACAAATATATATCATTCACATGAAAACCAAAAAATAAAAATGCATAAAAAATCATCGGAAAATCCTCCTCCTTCGTGTGATTTGATAATGTGAGTGGTCGATTCTGTTTCATCGACAATCCATTACAGAGTAGCATATAGGTCGTCGAGGTACTATTTGCCTTCACATCCTAACAAATAGGCACAACCTTCCTCACTGTATAAATAAGTTGGAGAAAATTTTGGATATTTTTTTTTAGAAAGCAAATTTATATATTTAAATTTAAGAAATTAATAAATAATGTTATCATATCTTGTTTTTATCATATCCTTGCGCAACCAAATAAATCTTAGAGTTTAAGAAATTGCTATTTTTAAAAGGAATGTTGAGATATATCATATATGTAGTAATGAATGTAATCATAATTTTTTTATTGAGGGGGAATGTAATCATAATTATTTATTGGGTATAATGCTAATGTTTATTTGCGCTCACGGTTATGATTCATTTCCTTACATATTTTCAAGTACTAATAGGCATACCTAAAATAAATGTAAAATCCTTTGCGTAAAAAGAAAATGTAAAATATAAATGTTAAAGATATTAAGCCATCTTTCTGGACAGAAAAAATCTAAACAAAATGTTGTACTAGTACTATTTTTTCCCTTAAAAGAAAAAAAATACTAGTACTATTTTTTCCATGGTCAGAGATAGAATTGATAATAAATAATAATTATTTTTGACAGAAATAATAATTAAAATTAAGTAATAGCAAATTTTACAAAGTGAAGATTAATTATATTCCAGAGTTCAGACTCAATATTAGAAGGCATCACCATAAACTAAAAATAACCAGGGCAAGGCAATTACGACAGAATAGAAATAACAAGAAACAAAAGCAGAAACATTTGGATATGCCAAATATTAACATTCTAAAAAGCAAAACTGCCTAAGACCAAAGCCACCACAACACCTACATTGACATAACCACTCAACCTCGTAGAATCTGACTGATCAGGAGGCGGTGCGGGAGAATCATTATTGGTAGCACTTGGTGGCGAATCATTCTTGTCTGTAGGAGGTGGTGCTGAATCAGTCTTTTCGGTAGCACTTGGTGAAGGAGCATTTGCTGCTGGAGAAATTGTTGGGGAGTGAACCGGTGCGACCTCAGAAGGTGAAGGAGCATTCCAGTTTGGTGATTGTGATAGAGATTGAGTTGGAGCCGTCCAACCAACAAAACTTGGTGAAGGAGAATTCCAAGCCGGTGGTTGTGCTGGGGAGGGAGATGGAGAATTCCATGAGGGAGACTGTGATGGAGCCGTCCAACCAGAACTTGGTGCTGGGGAGTAAGTTGGAGAATTCAATGAGGGAGATGGTGCTGGGGAGTATACCGGTGCAAGATGTTCCTGGTTGTGGTGTGGAGAGAGAACGAGAACCTTAAACTTTTCACCATTTTGGCAATTCACTCCACTAATGAAGTAAAAAGGACCTGTTTTGTTTAATGAAAAAGTTGACTCTCCATCATCCATCTTGTAGATCGGATTCTTTGTGTCGCAAGAATCATAGTCTTGTTGGTTTACCAGCAATACGGAATCAGATCCTTTGTTATACTTGAAACCTGCATACCAAACAACACCATGATAAAAGATAAAACAGTTAATTTCTTATATTATTTTTTTAAGATTAAATATGAGATTTGAATCACCATAAATCTAACCAAAAATAAATCTCGTAAGAAAGACTAAAAAAGATGCAATGTGAGCATTAAAAAGTTAAGATCTTTTTTTACAAGATTTTTTAATCCTCATTAATAAGATCTGTCATTTTGTTTTTTTTACAAAATGGTGTCGTTTTTATGGTAGAGACATTTTATTTTATTTTATTGTAAAGGAATTTTTTTATCAAAAGGCTCTAAATAAATTACAAGATGTGCAAAACAGAACAAGAAAACACAACATCCAAATCAGTCCACAAGTCTCGATAGAGAAAGAAATAAGAAGGAAAAAAAAAAACAAGAAAAACAATCCGAAAACCACAATAAAGTAACAAATTAAAAAACAAAACATCTCTACAGTAAAAATGACACGAGAAGAAGTGATATCAAAGGACTTTCATCTATACAAACATTAAACAAATTTAGTATTAATTGGATTGAACTTACGAAGTGTGTCGTTGATTCGAAACCTAGTTCTGCCAGACCATGCATTGTAGTGTTCTGGTGATCGTCTTGCTCCCCAACCATTGCGACCACCAACATTAAACATGTATGAAGACGATAATGAAGTGCTAAGAATCACCATTGTTACAATCAAAAGAAAACCAGAACTCACCATTGTTAATTGCTAAATTATTTAGAGGAAAGATTTTGATATGGTGATTGAATTGAAATGTGTGAAAAGAATAAAGTTTGGTACTTGTTATTTATAGTGTGGTGGACGCGTACCATGTTAATCATTGCCAAAATTATAGGTACTGTTGATGATCATGATATTAATTTTCAGACGTGTTTTACTCGAAGTTATTTATTTGTATTTTTTAGAATAGAATTAGAATTCCATAAATATATTTTTTAATTCAATTTTCTTATGAGATAACTAAGTAAACGAGATTAGTGTCGTATTATATGATGATATACAATATCTCTTGTTTTGTTGTGAGTTTTTTTTTAGGGATTGTTGTGTGAGTTAACAAGTTTGTTCCTTAACATTTAACAATACTCGTACCTAATTCCCTCTTTGTCTTTCAAAATAAACTAATTTCTTTTCTGAAAATTTACTTACTTTCAGAAAAAAATGAATTCCTTTTTTAAAACATATACGTAATTAATCGTGTACAAAAAAAATTCGTGCACAATTTCAAAAGAATGTTTTCTTTTAGAAGAATTTTCAATGAATCCTGATTGAAAAAGGAGGACATGTTTGATTATTTGTTATTGATTAAAAAGGATTTGGAATTATAGATAAATGATACTATTTATGTACCATAATAGTATTAAGCCCACCTTTAATTTTTTTTTCTTTCTAATTGTACCTCTAACCAACCTACAATGTACACACAATTTGTAACTATTAATTAAAATGTTTGGGACTCTTTTTAGTTTGATCAATATACAAGATAACAAAGACCACTTAAAACTTTCTAACATGTGAAAATGTTCGATCTAATAATATTGAAATTGTCGGTTTTTTTTGTTACAAAAAATTTAAGGTGAAGAGATGGTACCTCAGTCTAAGACAGGGAAGACCTTCGGCCTAATATTTCAATTTTTTTTTTTATAATGACTTTGCTTTCATTTACAAAAATACTCTTGATTGAATACTTCTTAGAGTCCTTTCCCTCTAGAAACTGGTAGGTTAACACAAAAATATAAAATAATCAACTCAAGAATTATTTGACATCATACAAATACTATTATTAAACGCAATATCATAATTAAGGGTAAATTACATCAGGAGTCCTTTAAATTTGAGGTTTGTAATAGATTGGTCATTTAAGTTATTTTGGTCACACATAAGTTCTTTAAGTTGGAGGTTTGTAACAGATTGGTCTTTTGCATTATTTTGGTCACATATAAGTTCTTTAAGTTTGTAAATATTTTCGATTTAGTCTTTTTGCCACTTCATTGTTTGGTTAACATAAGAACCAAATTGAAAACGTTTACAAACTTAAATGACTTATGTGTGACCAAAATAACTTAAATGATCGATCTGTTACAAACCTCAAACTTAAAGGACTTATGTGAATTCAAAATAACTTAAAGGAGAATTAGTCACTTTAGTGCCTGAATGGGAAGAGAGTAGTCACTTTAGTCACTAAATACAGAGAAATTGCAAAATAGTCCCTGGATGTAGACTTTGTTAATCAATTTCTGGGACTAAAGTGACTAACATAGTCTACATTCAGGGATTAAACTGACTAAAGAGTCTATATTCATGGACTAAATTGACTAACAAAGTCTACATTCAGAGACTATTTTGTATTTTATTTGCATTCAGGGACCAAAATTGACGACTACTTTCTTATTCAAGGACTAAAGTGACTAATCTCCCTAACTTAAAGATCAATCTGTTACAAACCACAAACTTAATTTAGCCTATAATTAAATGTATTATTAAATACAAAGTAAATACGGAAATAAATTAATTGGGGGACATAGATGAAAATGTGTGATACGGACAAACTTTTTCTTTTTATTACACGCAGCATTAAATCTAGCAATTAAAATATTGCATTTAATAATATTTGAATAATATTATTTTTTGGTGTTAGTCATATGGTTTTTAAGGAAAAACAACTATATAATTTTCTGGAAAGAAAAAAAAACTTCATAATTCTGGATTCGATCGAGAAGTAAGGGTCTGTTTGATGGTCTGGATATGATAGAGATAAGATATGATATGGAACATAGGATAGGATATAGAGAAGATAAATATTTATCATATCATGTGTTTGATACACACATAATAATAAACATGATAACATTCTTATTATAATTAAACGACAAAAATACCATTATAATCAATTCCCCTTAAATACAATTAAACCGATATTAATTATATAAAATCGTAATTTTCTTTATTAATCATCTTCTTCCTTGGTAAGTTACAATACTTCGTCCATTACCAACCATTTTGGTAAATTACAAGAGTAAATGGGAAAGCAACATTGCACACCTTATAGCTACAACCAACAATTAATTAAAACTTCTACCTGCATATGTCATATAATTGATGAAAAATAAATTCAATTTTCTTCTTAATCGAACACCTATTTACATTTTAAAATAATTTACTTCAATTTTTTTTTAACGTTAACAAAAAGAACAATTATTTTCAATTTGACTTCATTGCAATATATAACCAAAAAAGAGGAAAAATTGAGAATTAAGCATGTTGAGGAAAAATGGATTGTACCGATGAATTGGGATTATATCTGTAACACAAAGAAGAAATGGCGTTGAAGAGGTAGAGCAACAGAGAGAAGAGACGATGGAAAGAGAGAGGAGTGGGGGGTAAGGGCAAAATAAATATTTTTGTTGTTATTTTTTATAGGATAATTCTAACCCAGCTTAAACTTAGGATACAAATTACAAAGAAGTGATAAGATAAGATCAATAAATGGAATAAATTATCATATCTTATCAGTGCATCAAACAAAAGATTACAACATGATATGATATGCTTATCATATCATGACTCTCTATCATGACCATCAAACGCACCCTAAGTAGTATCTACCAAGAATTGTTTCTACCAAAAATCAAATTCAATATCTTTCAAACGACTTGTCATCAAAGATTTTTATTAACCACTTGAGTCTAATCACTTCGTTAAATTTATTTATTGAGGTGCACTTAGTTTGGTATTTGTATAATATGCAATAATGCTTGAATTGAATTTAACTCAATTGATAATATGATTCAATTCAATAAAACGTGCTTGTACAATTGGCATAATAATGGTAATAAATTTTTTTATAAGTTGTTTGTTAGGACTAACTCCAAAGGCTTGGTCTAGTGGTAAAAAGACAGGTTTTGAATTCGAGAGAACCCGGGTTCGAGCCCCGCTAGTGTTTTTGGAGGGAGGTAAATGCAATTATCTTTGTAAGTGTTTTTTGAACCGAAGGTCTTCCTTGTCTTAGACTGAGGCACCATCCCCTCACCCTAAAAAAATTTGTAACAAAAAAAAAAAATCCTTAAAATAGATTTCAATTATTTCCGTGATATTAATCTAATACATGAAAAGTATGTTCTTGATTTTACCAAGAAAAAAATTTGACCTCTCAACCATCTTTGCCAATTTTTCTAACAAATATGTACTTAAAATAAACAAATGAATATAACTAGAATTTAAAATTTCTTAATTTAAATTATAATAACTAATCAATCATTATTCACAAATCGCATAAAATTAGTTTTTTTTGAACAAACACAAAATTAGTATGCAATAAAGTAGAAAAAGAGGCACGTTCAATATCGTATATTTTTATATAAATTGGGTATCTTTCGAACACAACATAACTTGCATAGATTAATCATTCGAGTACTGTAGAACCAAAATTGATGAACCTCGTATATATTATGCATTGTTCTTACCAACTGAGTTAAGGAGGACATTCTTAGAGTCATTCAATATCATATTATAAAATACCAAAATTGTTTTTTATTACTAAAATAATCAATTTTCTATTACCACCCAAACCAATTACCTCCTTTATTTGTATTAATGTTTTTTGTTTATCGAAAAATACATTTTAATTGTAAAATCAAAATGCACTCATTTTCATTGATTTTCTATAACATTTCGAGCTTCCAATTATGTTATTCCAAAAACGAAATCTGATTGTCCATAAATATTTATTTCATATAGTAGTATCTCATATTATCTATTTATCTTTACAATTCCTTCCAAATTTATATTACTCGTTTATCCAGCTTACTTATGTTGACATGGGAAAAGGAACGTGCAAAAGGAAATTGAAATATTCATTAAACCAAATTCAAATTTAATGTACAAAACGAAACGTATTTAATTTTATTTCAAAATACTAACAAAAAATTGGTTTCGCCACAATTAGAGGACAAAGTTTGATTAACTAATTACATTTATATGATTTAATCAAACTTTGATCAATTAAATTAAGTGAATAATCTAAGGTTTACATTTAGCTCCTTCATACATATCCTTAATAGCTCTAATATAAACAATCATAACATATTTCTTCTATAGGGCTGTCTATAAAATCTCTCTGTTCACTTTATCATACCACTTCTCCAAATCATTAAAGATTAAGTACAACAACAAAAAACTTAACAAAACTAATGGAGAGTGATCAGTGGATGATAACTTCAATGATGAGATCGAGAATTGAAAATGAGAGGGGAAAAAACAAGGAGGAAGACAACGTTTTAACTTTTAATAATGGTAAAGAGTTGAAGAAAGGGTTGGAAAAAATGATGAAAGAATTAAAATGAGGGTGCTTGCGTTTTTTGTTTTGTTTTGTTTGGAGGATCAAAATCAAACAAAAAAAATTATGACTAAAACTGCATTTACACCTAAAATGTATTATACTCACAACATCCTCTATACTTGGTAGGCACTTGGCAGCAAACCACATACATACTCATAACACATTCATATTCAAACCACAAAACATAAAGAAGGCTATATTTTTTCTCTCAAAAAAAAAAGAAAAAAGAAGGCTATATTTTTAGTTAACAATAGTCTCAATCATGTGACCTATTTGATAGTTTTAGTTTTTTCTCAATTCAATTTTAGCTTTCCAATTTGATTGATAGAAATCAAGCATTTGTAAATGAAATATCACGTCAACAATATTGAATGGCTATCAAATGCAAAAGGAGGTAAATTTGAGAGTTAAAATGGAGCAATTGAAACTTGAAGGGTTAAAATGGAGAAATGTATTCCAACAAGATGTCGAAAAAGTTAAAGTTCTGAAACCGGATGAAACATAACAAATTAGAAAACAAACTAGAGGCATCACAAACACTAATCCACCACATTCACATATAATTATAATCACACCTACTTAAAACAAACAAAATATAGTCAATCCATTTGGCGGAGAGTGGAGCATCCAATTACTAATCTTGATAGCAAGTTGCAACATAATATATGGATTTGATTTCTTCACTCAATTAACCACTGGATATAGATCAATATTGCACAACATGATTTCAATCTTTTTCAGTTTGTTTATAGTTAACATGATTTCAATCCATGGGTTACAACATTAATTTCATAGATGGTTGTGGACGGACCTTGTGTGAAAATGAAAATATGATTTGGTGCAGGTGATATTCAATTTTTGTTTGATCATTTCTTTATTTAATTTTTAAAAATATTCACAAAAGCATCAAAGACGTTGTTTAATGCACTGGTTCAATTTTCTGGAGTAACTAGCATTACTCAATATTATTACAAATAGACAATAGATTAAAACGTATCATCATCATCATCCTCATTGGAAACATATTCATTATCAGGCGAAGGAGCATTCCAAGCCGGTGGTTGTGTCGGGGAGCGTGCCGGAGCATAACTTGGTGAGGGAGCATTCCAAGCCGGTGGTTGTGTTGGGGAGCGTGCCGGAGCAACACTTGGTGAAGGAACATTCCAAGCCGGTGGTTGTGTTGGGGAGCGTGTCAGAGCAGCACTTGGTGAGGGAGCATTCCAAGCCGGTGGTTGTGTTGGGGAGCGTGCCGGAGCATCACTTGGTGAGGGAGCATTCCGAGCCGGTGGTTGTGCTGGAGATTGGGCCGGAGAATTCCCCGAGGGAGACAATGATGGGGAGTGGACCGGTGCAACCGTTGGAGATAATGTTGGACTGTGGTGGCGATGGTGTGAAGAGTAAACGGCGACCTTCAACTTTTGACCGTTTTGGCAATTTACAAGGTTTCCCGTAATGAAGTAAAAGAGACCTACTTTGTCAAACTTATAAGTTGAATCTCCATCCTCCATCTTGTGGATTGGATTTTTAATGTTGCATGAATCATAATCGTGTTTGTTTACCACCAATACTGAATCAGATTCTTTGTTGTATTTGAAAACTGCATGCCACAAAATATCACCAACATACATGAAACAAAAATGATTGAAAAATTAATTATACGTAAATTTGGATTGAAAAATTATATGAAGTTTACTAAGTTAATTATTAGAGATGAAAAAAAGAAGAATTTTTTTTGGGGTTGAACTTACAAAGTATGTCGTTGATTCGAAACCTAGTTCTGCTAGCCCAATTATTGTAGTAGTGTCGTGAGCTTTTGACTGCCCAACCATGGTTGCCGCCGACATTAAACTTGTATGCAGATGACAATGAAGTGCTGAGAACTAGCACTAATACAATCAAAAGAAAACCATATCTCATCATTGTTAATTGTTAAAAATATTCAGAGAAACAATTCTAATACGATGATTGAATTGAAATGTGAGAAAAAAGTGAGGGGTGGTTATGGTTATTTATAGTGAGGTGACCGCGTTACAAAATATAAATCATTGCCAAAATTATAGGAAGTTTTCATGATATTAATTTCAAGTCCTTTTTAAAATAAAGAAAAGGCTAAGATAAAATATATTAAACAAAAAGAAACTCCTCTTGTACATGATGTAGCACAAGTGATATTAATTTCAAGTCCTATTTGCCATTTTCTTAAATTATTATGTAAGTGACTAGACTCAAGGTTAACGAGTTCCAACAAAGACGAATCGTTCAAAAAAGTCAAGTTCAATTTCTGAATAATACAAACAAAAATCCAGAAAGTTAGCAAAAAATAATATATTTTTTTGAATTAGAATGGTACAAATATATTTTTGAATTCATTAATTTGAGATATTTTTGTAGAATATATATGCTTCTGCTACAGTTTAGAGCTTGCGAATCAATCATGTTTTCGTATTTTATCCCTCAAACATTATACAACTCATGTTTCAAATTATTGGATTTAAGGTTAATGAGCTTTAACAAAAGATGAATCGTTCAAAAAACTTAAGTTTAATTTTTAGATAAAACAATTCAAAAATCGGAAAGTTAAGACAATAGAGCTAACCTCACAGAGACGTATCATATAATTAATTTATAAAAAATATATTAAGATTTAGTTTTTATAAATATATGTGTTAAATATATTAATTTAAATTATCTTGTGGTTGATTAGGTTTTAAATAAGCCATCTTCATTGATCAATTTAAATTGTGATTTTTAAATGTTGTCTATCATACCCAAGGTAAGTATTGTTTAATCAATATCAATAAGTGTTCCCATTTGGAATCAAACTCGGGTTTTTTGTTAATCATTCGGTTTCGAAGTGAATCGACTTTAGTGATGTATAGTTCGGTCGGAAGGTAAGTATTGTCTTATCAAGAAGTGTTTCCATTAAGAATCAAACTTGGGTTCTCCTCAACGATTCCTTATAGAAGACACTCTTTAACCACTTGCGCCCAACTATTTGGTTTAATTTATTTTTTGTGGTGCACTTAGTTTAATATTTGTATAATATGAAATGATGCTTGAATTGAGTATAGTTCAATTGATAATATGATTCAATAAAAACCTCAATTTTTTTTTATGAATGTAAAATAACCCACCTAAATTGAATAAAACGTGTATAATAATTAATATACATAAGAAAATAATTTTTTTCCAAATGAATTAGACGCAATTAGTATTAAGGATTCGATAAAAAAAGATTTCGACTTTTGTTTTACTAAAATATTTTTGTACTTGAAATTGGAAGAATAGTGGTATTAATTTTTTTTTAAAAAAATCAGTTGGAGAAGGTCAACCCCTAAAATGGATTTCAATTGACACAAGGATATTAATCGCTACGGTTGCACGAGTATACTTTTGGTTCTACAAAGAAAAAAAAAATTAACCTCTCAACCATTTTTGCAATTTCTCTAACAAATATGGACGCTACAACAAATGAATACAATTTGAATTTAAAATTTCATAATTTAAAGTATAATAACTAATTAATCATTCCCCTTAAAAAAATAACTAATTAATCATTATTCACAAATCACACAAAATTAGTATGTTGTAAAGTATAAAGAAGGGCACATTAGTATCGTAAGTGCGGCTTAATTTATAGCTCCATGGACATTGTTATATAGGGGTTAAAATTTGAACTTCGATTTTCCACTTTTCTACATGTGTGAGTCTAGACATTATGCTACTTGACAAAAAAAAAGTACAATTCTATTAAAAAAAAATGTACCATTAATATCATTTTTTCGTGTAAACCGCGTATCCTCTCAGCACAACTTAATATGCGGAGACTAGTTCTCGAGTTTGTTGGACCCTTGGTTTTATCATTCTATAGCATCGTATTAAAAAATGGAAAAAATATTTTTGATAATTATAATTGCGACAAATCAAAATAAAATTAATCGATTTTCTATAACCACCAAACCAATTACCTCCTAGTAAACAAAAAAAAAATAAAAAATTTACCTCCTTTTTTTTTGGTACAACAAATTACCTCCTTTATTTGTACACAGGGTGCCCATCTGTCTATTCTTTTTTATTTCACTAATGCATGTAAATTATAAACAATTTTTTACGAATTTTTATTAAAATTATATGTATATTATAAGAGATTTTGTGCATTTTCATATTGTAACAAACTATAATTATATTTTTCAATGATACCAACACTACGACAACTATAATATCTTTCAATAAAATATAACAAATTCTTATTTTTGAGAAAAGCCAACCTAAAACAGCATATTTTCTTTTTGTATTTTATAGATTAATTTGTAGTCATATTAATTTCTTCATTATAACATCAAATGCATTCATTTCCATTAATTTTCTATAACATTTCGAGCTTTCAATTATGTTATTCCAAAAATGAAATCTGATTGTCCATAAATATACTTATTTCATATAGTAGTATTTCATTTTACCATTGCGATTCCTTCCAAAATTATATTACTCATTTATACAACCTATTCATGTTGACACGGGAAAAAGAATGTGCAAAAGAAAATTGAAATATTCATTAAACCAAATTCATATATATTTTTTTTTGGTACAAAACCAAATTCATATTTAATGTACAAATGGAAACATATTTATTTTATTTCAAAAAACTTAACAAGTACAATGCATAATATATGTCAGGTCCGAGATTCAAACCCCGACCACCACAAAAAAAAAATTAAAAAAAATTGATTTCGCCAAAATTAGAGGACAAAATTTGATTAACTAAGTCTTTGTGAGCATAATCTCAATCGGCATGTCTTTTGTTTTACTTTTTTTTTTAGAGAATGTCTTTTGTTTTACTTGAAAGCTAAAAATGTTTTAGAATATTGTTTCGCTCTACCTTGCACACTTTGTGCTAAGGAGCAGACTATATCTTGTTTTGGCTTGTTAAAATATAAAAATAATAAATTATGTTATTCCAACATTTTGAGCTTCCAATTATGTTATTCCAAAAATGAAATATGATTGTCCATAAATACACTTATTTCATATAGTAGTTATTTCATATCACCTTTGCAATTCTCCTTCCAAAATCATAGTAGTCATTTATACAGTCTATTTATGTTGACACGGGAAAAGGAATGTGCAAAAGGAAATAATAAAGATAGGTCGCACAACCCTTTGTACGGTCCTTTGTATCCTTTTTAATTTAGAATTTTTATTTTTCAATAAAAAGTTTACACTTTTAGTTTCTTTAACATGGGCAATATTACACATGTTAAATAACCCTTTTATCAATTGCAATATTTTATTTATAATTAATGGAGTTGTGTATGTATGATTGTCGAGAAAGTCTTGGTTAGCACATACCTAACACTTCAATTTTAAGCGCGCACACAAAACCAAAAAAAAATTAAAGAAAAATAAAATTATAATATATCAATTGATGTGATTAAATATTTTTTATTTTATTTTGTTAGTTTTATGTGACTATATGCTCAAAATTAAAGTGTTGGATATGTGTCCAATCAAGACTTTCTCATGATAGTCATGATCTTTAACTTGTTGGAAAGCTTACAAAATAATATACATTTCGTATTTTTGACTTAATAGCAAACTATGTTGAATCAAAATGTGATACCTAATTTTGAGCTTTGATGATAGCAATGTAATTGAGAAAAATTGATATTCTAATGTGTTTGTTTTCTTGTGTAAAACTTATTGATCATCAAAACACAAAAGCACAAGCTCTAAGAAGCATTCTATCGTCGTGGTCTGGACACCATCCAAGATATGGCTTTATGGGAATCCCCTAAGCAACACAAATGATCTTAAAATCAAAATCAACACTATTCATCAACAATTGATGACTTCAAAGCAACGACTTCAAGCATCCATCTACGTTATTATATGTGTATGTGTGAGAGCGTGTCTCTCTTTGGTTCAAGATTGAACCAAGTGTATGATCTTAGCAAGAAATCAATTTTTTTTTAATTTGTGGCGATCTCCACTATGGTTAACATTCCTTAATTCATAGAAACGATTGTGGTGCCCAATTTCTCATCTATTTCATATTTTCTTATTTTTATTTCATTTGTTTAAATTCTATCCAAAATCTTCCCATAAGGGTAGCTCAGTTGGTAGCTACAATGGACATTTTCTGCAGGGGTCGAGGTTCAAACCTTGGATTCCCCACTTCTCCATACATAATGTGTGTGAATCTAACCATTAGACTACCTGACCAAAAAAAAATCAAAGAGAAAATAAAAAAATTCACCATTTCGTGAAAAAATAGTTAAGCTTCAATTTGGTTAGCCATCAATTGGAATACTTACGTGTGGACAAAAAAATCAAAAAACTGAAATAAATTGCTGAATTGAACAAAACTGAATTGTTACCAACAATTTTGGAAATAAACTGAAACAAATCAGTTCAGTTTGGTTCATGATCAGTCCAGTTCAGTTTGGTACAATTCGGTTCAAATTAGTTTTGGTTTTTAAAAAATTCTAGTATTTGATTTGGTTCAGTTTGGAATATTAGATTTTGAATTTTAAAAAAAATTAGTTATGGTTCGGTTCAAAACTATAAAGGCAAACTATTAAACCATTTCGGTTCGGTTCAGAATACAACAATTTGATTCACTTCAATTATTATGAATTTAGAAAACAGTTCGGTTTAGCACAATCCAGTTTTTGTCCTGAATCGAACCATGTCTACCTTTACTTTTGCGCATGTGTGAGATTGTGTATCTCTTTAGTTCTTGATTGAACCAAGTTTAT
>Ga0099826_10001368_pt1 | contig 14497 bp, 10 predicted proteins | sample Mtrugardesep15_FD_76830 | JGI IMG/M metagenome (GOLD analysis project Ga0099826, IMG submission 76830) | Root nodule microbial communities of legume samples collected from California, USA - M. trunc garden sep15 | ecosystem: Host-associated > Plants > Roots > Nodule | place: USA: California... | reverse complement strand
TGTGAAAATAAACAGTAAGAACACATCCAAACACAAATAGTTTATTAAGTTAAAGAGCTTGGTTAGTTATCAATTAAACTGTTTGCCAAACACCCCTAAATTTGCTAAATCCTAACTTCCTATAACAATTTAATGAATTAATTATTGATTTGATTAAGACAAAACTATCAAATAAAACGCTAGGTATCATCAAAGAGTTCAATGAAAATGCACTCTTGCTATACATTAGTTTTCATCGTATCATAAACTCACTTATAACAACAAATTGTAAAAAACAACTACAAAATACTATATTCCCATTGAACATCAGTGTAAAAATAACTAATTTACACTGTTTTTCATCATCATTCATCACAACTCGCAAAGAGTAAAAAATATAACGAATTAATTATTATTTAATGAAGACAAACTAACAAATAAAATGCTAGGCATCATCAAAGAGTTCAATGAGAATTCACAATCGGCACAAATTATTTTTAACTCAACATCCAATTAGAACTCATCATTATCGAAAGCTCACTTTATATATAACCACAATTTAAAAAACTACAAAATACTAGAACCTCATTGGACATCACTATAAAACTAATTGAGTTTAATTTTAATACACTTTGAGCGTAAACCGTTTTACACTGTCTACAGATCACAAGCATACAGATCTCTGACTTTAGAAGTAGTTATACAATCTTTCCTTTTATTTAACGTGAAAACAAACAAGAACATATCCAAACACAATTAGTTTATTTAATTTATGAGCTAAGTTAGTTATCAACTAAACCATTTACCAAAAACCCCCAAATCAATTGATCCTTACTTCCTAAAACAATATAATGAATTAATAGTTGATATAATAAGTAAGACAAATTGACAACTAAAACACTAGGTATCATCAAGGGTTCAATCAGAATACACAATCAGCACAAATTAGTTTCACTCAAGTATCCAATTAGAATTCATCATATCATAAACCCACTTTATGATAAATTAAATCCAAACTAATTTACATCCGGTTAGACCTCATCATTCACATCATAAGCTCACTTCATAACCAAACATAACAAATACCTACAAAATACTAGATTCTCATTAAACTAATTCACACCTATTATTCCTTTTTCCAGCGACAAAAAATTCACATCATCACAAGAGTTGAAACGATAAAGAAATACGATAAACTTAGTGTATGTTTGGTCCCACTTTTGAAAAAACAAAAATTAATTTTAGAGGTGTGGAGTTGATTTTGACATATTTACATGTTCTCCAATAGAATTGATTTTGCCTCCATAATTGATTAAACTTAAACCTAATATTTGTAGCTTTTGACTCTAAACGCAATATTCAACTCAAATTTATTCTTCAAATTTGCATAAATACATCCAAACATAAATCACTTCACGTTTAACCAAAATCAATTCACTCAATATCAATTTTCACACAGCAAAACCAAACACACATTTAACAATATAACCAACCAGATGTCTATTTAGTAGGACATAAAATTGACCTTATGGCTTATAGCATATAAGCTTGTATGATTGAAAAAGACTCATTTGATAACCGACATTTTTACACGAGCTTATAACTTATTTTCATGAGCTTATAGATGTTTTTGATAAGTCAATTAAAGTACCTCGTAGCTTATCACTTTTTATCTCCATTTTACCCTAGCAAACTTAATTGAAAAAAAAAATTATAAATTAAATGCACATTTCTTATGTCATTTCATATTTATAAGCTACATCAACTGCTAATTTTATCAAACATTACAAATTCAATCAGCTAACTTATCCGTTATAAGCTAGCTTATCGGTTATCAGCTATTTTTTTATTATTTTTACTAAATAGAGTCTAGAACTAATCACAACTACCTTAACCAATATTATTCAACTAATTCTAAGTTTCTAACAAATCTAGCACTAGCACCGACATTTCTAATGGAAGGCGTGTCACAATCAATTAATTCATTTCTTTTTCACATTTTTCACATTTTTATCTACGTGTTCGTGTCTGTGTGAGTGCTTCGTAGCTCAAACATCTCTAGATCTGAAAAAATTCATTACCTGCCAATGGAGAAAGATAAGGAAGCAGCGAGGATCTTAGCAGAGAAAACACAGAGAACAGAAGCAAACCAACCAAAAAGGAGAGAAGCACCAGTTTCAAGGAAAATAGCAGAAGGTAAACAAAGAGCGATTGAAATTGTATGAATAGCGATGTAAAGTGGAATCGCCCAAATTCCAAGTTTATCAGATAAATCTCTCATCCATTTCATAAACGATTCTTTATCGATTCCAATTCCGATTGCTTCTCCGCCGTATGATCGGAGTAGTAAGGCGGAGATTGCTATTAACACCGCTGTTTTCCACCACCACCCCGCCATTCTTTTCTTACCGACCAATGTTATGTTATTGATTTAATTCAGCGTTGAAGATTTTACGATAACGATTTACTATTATATTCATACAGAGACTGTTTTGGTTGACTATACTCTTTTAATATAATTAATTAAACTATAAATTAAGTATATGATGTATAACATATTCAAAATAAATACGATATTGTAAAACAAAATTCAAATAAGTATATAATAAATACGAGTAAATAGCTTTGAATATTAGAGAAATCGTAAATTCTTGTAATACCTTTTAAATTAGAGAAAATTCAACAACTCCTTTGAATATTATTTTTTTAAATAACTCCTTTGAAGTTGTTAAAAGTGCGTCGTTAATTGTTCAAAATAACAATGAAATATACATAAAATGAAACAAGTGATGAGAGGTTTTGTGAGTGTGAAAGCGCGACCTGGTGGGGTTGATCGGCTGCATCCACGCCGGTTTCCTTCATCTGAGAAGCGCTACGGGAGGGAAGGGACATTTGCCTGGGAGGCAAAAAACAGGGGGTAGGGGAAATTGGTCTGTGGTAAGGTCTCGAAAGAGGAAAGCGACGAAACTGGAACAATCAGGACGGGACGGATCAAGAGGGTCAGATGGGCAACGAGGAATGGCAACAGGCAAAGGACAGGGTCAACAACAGGTTTTCGACAGAGTTTCCAAGGTTAGCTACCAAGACAGACGCGTTGAAGGGATTATGGTTACTGACAGAATTTCCAACAACATGGGAGCACGAGTTGCAACTGCTGAATGACATGGTAATGGTGGTACTCTCATGAACGGTTTGGAGGGGAGGAAGGCATCTTTTTATGTTTCGAATTTTCCAGACAATATGCCTTTGTTTAAATTACGGCAAGCGTTCGAAGTATGCGGCATGCTGTCAGATGTGTATATCGCACGATACAGGAATGCTAGGGGCCAGGAATTCGGTTTCGTAAGGTATGTGAATGTTAAAAATAAAGACAAACTTTTACAAGCTTTGAATTCTGTTTGGATTGGGGATTGTCGTGTGTGGGCTAGAGAGGCACGATATGACCGTTTTGCTCATAGTGATGCTGTTGATTTTAAACCCGAGAATGTTGTGGTAAGGAAGGAGGGTGGGGAAGCTAGATTGGGTGTGTTGAAGGTGGGAGAGGGAGAAAAAATTTTAAGGTGGTGTCGAAGAGGGTTGAGGGAGGAAAACATGTGAGGAATGAGGTTTTAGGGTCGGTGTTGCAGCAGGGAGAGGGAAGAAGTATGGTGAACGTTGGGTCGATTGCGGTGCCGGTAGGGGGTTTGGTGAGGAAGACGATGGTTGGGAGGGCGGTGGAGGGTGAGGGTGGTGAGGTTTTAGGGGAGGTGGTGGAGAAGGCTAGCCAGCCCGAGAAGAAGAGGAAGAATGAGGGAGATGGGATTGCAAAGGGAGTGTTATGGTTGGAAGTCGGGAAGGAAGCAGGTTCAAAAAGGGTAATTGTAAATAAGGATCAATCCACATTCCATTTTATTCATGAGTATCAGTCAAGTGCTGAGGACCAGAAGTGGGCAACATCTGGTTTGATAGCTTTTGTGAATGCGGGGGAATCCGTTTTGGCTGTTCAACAATGGGTTGAGGGTGCAGGTTTTATTAATGTGATTGTCACGCCTATGGGAGGAGATAAAGTTTTTATCACTTGCAATGACGACGAAGATGTTTGGCAATTGATTCATGGGGCTATGGACTTCTTTAGGATGTTGTGTTCAAACTTTCAAAGGTGGACATCAAAGGAGTTTCAGTATGAACGTGGGGCATGGTTACGTGTTTATGGCATCCCCATTCATGCATGGAACGATGCTTTTTTCAAATTACGTGTTTTGAGTGTTGGTAGATTTATTCATGTCGACGAATGCACGACAGACAAAGCACGGCTAGATTTTGCACGCATCCTTGAATCAACGCCGAATATTGAGATAATAAATCAAACTTCAGAGTTTCTTATTGATGGGAAAAAAAATTAATTTCAAGGTGGTGGAGGAATGGGGTTGTAACTTGGGGGAGGATGCTTTTATGACGAAAGTTGAACCCGAAACTACGTCGGAAGTGTTATCTCATTCAAAAGATGTCGAAGGTTTGGAGGAGGTGCAAGGGGAATGGGAGTTGGATGATTTAGTGACGGATTTGCACAAGGAATGGAGTGAACATGCGATTAAGAAGGTTGTGTTTGATAAATCTAATGCATCGGTGCCGAATGATTCAGTGGAGAGAGAACATGGGGCGGATTTTTTTGAGGTAAATTTATCTCCGATACTTCAACCATTGCCGAAGCAAACAACAAATGCAGGGGTCTTAAATGGCGAGATTAGGCAGAAAGGTCTAGAAAAGCGGCTGAATGATACTACTACAAAAGGTCCTTGGAGTGCTGAATGGCTATCGACATAAACCGATTTCGGAAGGTGGTGTTTTATTTACATCCAATTGCAATGAGGCAAAGAAGGACAATTTGAATTTGAACACAGTAAATACCAACTCTTCTTCATCTAATTTGCGTCCTAATAAGAAGAAAGGAGGACATGTCCAATCTTCCATTGGATTCATGAAGAAAATTGCTAGAATGCCTGCACATGATATAAAACAAATCCTTCACATTTTGAAGAAGCAAAAGCGGAAGAGGAAGGGACGGGCATCGAACATTAACTCAAAGAAAACATCTGCTTCCATTACAAATTCATCTAATACTACTTCACCTTCAGTTAACAATGATTGGGAAAATTGGGTGATGTTACATGGCAAGGCAAATGTAGTGAAGGCCGATGTTAAGGATGTAGGGAAGGTAGTGGGTGTGAAGTACCATTGTGACACCAAAAATAGTTTTAATCTTTTAACGAGGGAGGGTAGGAAGGAGTGGAGGGCAGCATGTGTTAGTGAGGTGGCTCGGGGAGAAGATGGGGATTTGGTTGGTGAGGATGTTGTGTGTTAAGGGAGTTGTGGCGGTTGGGTGTGTGGCTGGTGGGTGGGCTCCATAAAGGTGTTGTCTTATAATGTGAGGGGGTTAGGGAGTGGCGAGAAGAGGGTGGAGGTTCGGAGGTTAGTTCAAGAGAAACAACCAATGGTTTTATGTACTCAGGAGTCAAAGTTGAACGTGGTGTCGGAGATGTTGATCACATCGGTGTGGGGGGCTGTTCCGTATGGTTACTCGTTTCAACCGTCAGTCGGGGCATCAGGTGGTTTGATTACGGTGTGGGATACCTCACGGAAGAATTTGTTATCATTAATGTGTATGCACCCTGTGAGTTCGAGGCAAAGAAGGAGTTGTGGGATCAGTTGAGCACCGTTGTTTTGAGTAGTGTGAATTTGTGTTTGTGTGTCTGTGGGGATTTTAATTCAGTTCGTAGTGTTGATGAGAGAAAAGGAAGGGGTGGTTTTTTTAGGCAGAGGGAGGCAGATGTGTTCAACAATTTTATTCATGATAACTTGCTCATCGATTTGCCAATTTGCGGACGTTTATTTACTTGGTATAAAGGAGATGGTGTGTCAATGAGTAGAATAAACAGGTTTTTGTTGTCTAACAAGTGGTGCAAAAAATGGCCTAATTGTATTCAGGTTGCTTATCAAAGGGGTCTGTCAGATCACGTTCCGTTATTATTACATGTTGATGATGTTAATTGGGGTCTTCGACCTCCTTGGATGCTTAAGTGCTGGTCTGACTATCCGGGGTACGCTAATTTTCTTCGTGAAAAATGGGGTTCGTTTGATTGCCATGGATGGGGTGGTTTTGTGTTGCAAAAAAAGTTGAAAAAATGATGAAAACTTGTTTGAAGGAGTGGCATACCCAACATTTTCAGTATCTGGAGGCTAGGACATCGGAGGTAAAAAACAAAATATCTTTTTTTGACGCGAAAGCAGAGATGTCAGCGCTTATGGAAGAAGAGGTGCAAGAGTTACATGATCTTTCTGTAAATTTGCATTCTTTGGCTCGCACTCTGAATAGTGTAAACTGGCAGAACTCTCGAATGAAATGGTTAAAGGAAGGGGATGCAAATTCAAAGTTCTTTCATGGTGTTATGTCAAATCAAAGGCGTCAGAATGCAATTAATATGGTGTTTGTTGTTGGAGTTAGGGTGGAAGGGGTCCATGACATTCGGGCTGCTGTCTTTAATCATTTTTCTTCCCATTTCAAAGCTTTTGGGCCTGTTCGACAAGGTGTGGAGGGTCTTTCATTTCGAAAATTAAACGGTGTTCAGGCGAGTAATTTAACAAAACCTTTTTCTCTTGTGGAGGTGAAACAGGTGGTATGGGATTGTGATAGTTTTAAGAGTCCAGGCCCGGATGGTATTAGTTTTGGCTTTATAAAAGAGTTTTGGGATTTGTTACAAGATGATTTGATGAGATTTATGGTGGAGTTCCATCGAAACGGGAAACTGACAAAAGGCATCAATTCTACTTTCATAGCGTTAATTCCAAAGGTTAATAGTCCGCAACGGCTCAATGATTTTCGGCCTATTTCTTTAGGTGGGTGTTTGTATAAAGTGCTTGCTAAAGTTCTTGCCAATCGTCTTCGTTCAGTTGTGGGTTGTGTGGTGTCAGAGTCCCAATCAGCTTTTATTAAAGTAAAACAAATTTTAGATGGTATATTAATTGCTAATGAAGTGGTTGATGAACCTCGTCGTTTGAACAAGGAGTTGGTGTTGTTTAAAGTTGATTTCGAAAATGCTTATGATTTTGTTGATCTAAAGTATCTGGACTTGGTGATGGCGAATATGAACTTTCCTAGACTTTGGCGGAAGTGGATTTCGGAATGTGTCGGGACAACCACATCGTCAGTATTAGTAAATGGTAGCCCAACGGATAAGTTTCCTATTGAGAGGGGTTTACGTCAAGGAGATCTTTTTTCACCATTCCTATTCTTGTTGGCAGCGGAAGGGTTCAATGTGTTAATGAAAGCGGTGGAGGTTGATGAGAACTTGTTTGTCGGGTACAATGTAGGGCGTGTGGGAGATGTTTTTAGTGTAACTCATCTTCAGTTTGTGGATGACACTATTATTATTGGTGAAAAAACCTGGCGGAATGTTCGAACAATGCGGGCGGTTTTGCTCTTATTTGAGGAGGTTTCGGGATTGAAGGTAAATATTCATAAAAGCATGTTGACGGGTGTAAATGTTCCTGATTCTTGGTTGTCGGAAGCTGCGTTGGTAATGAACTGTCGAAGGGGAACAATCCTGTTTGTCTATTTGGGGCTGCCTATTGGTGGTGATCCGAGGAAGCTTAGTTTTTGGAAACCTGTTGTTGATCGCATCATCCCGCGCCTAACGTCGTGGAACAATAAGTTCCTTTCTTTCGGAGGGCGTCTGGTTCTTCTGAAATCCGTCCTGACCTCAATTCCGGTTTACTTTCTTTCCTTTTTCAAAGCCCCTGCATGTATAATTTCTTCTATTGAATCTATTCTTAAATATATTTTTTTGGGGTGGGGGTGAGGATTTTAGGAGAATTTCCTGGATAAATTGAGAGTCGATTTGTACTCCAAAGGAGGATGGATGGTTGGGGGTTAGGAGGGTAGGAACTTTTAATCTTGCTTTGATTGGAAAGTGGTGTTGGAGGATGCTGATAGAGAAGGAGGGGTTGTGGTACCGAGTTCTTAAAGCTCGTTACGGGGAGGTTGGGGGCGGTTGCAGGAGGGAGGTCACCATTGCTCTTTGTGGTGGCGGTCGGTTTGTAGGATTCGTGAGGGGTTAGGTGAGGGTTTTGGGAGTTGGTTTGATGATAATATTCGTAGGGTAGTTGGTGATGGAAGGAATACTCTTTTTTGGCATGATAATTGGGTTGGGGAAATTCCTCTTCGGTTTAAATTTTCCCGCCTTTTTGATCTGGCTGTCAAAAAGGAGTGTTCGGTAGAGGAGATGCGGACTTCAGGGTGGACGGTTGGTGGTAGGGGGTGGGAGTGGCGTGGGAGGAGGATAGTGTGAGGGAGTGTTTTGTGTTACTTCACAACGTTGTTTTGCAGGAAAACATCCATGACACTTGGAGGTGGTTGCTTGATCCGGCTCATGGTTACACGGTGAGGGAAGCATACTGCTTTCTTACCAATAATGGGAACTTTGTGGATAGGATGCTTGTCGATGACATCTGGCATAAGCAGATTCCCTCAAAGGTGACTCTGTTTGTGTGGTGCCTTCTTCGCAATAGACATCCTACTAAAGACAATCTAGTGCGGCGGCGTGTTATTCAGGTTCATGACTCGGATTGTGTGGCAGGTTGCAGTGTTCTCGAGACCGCAAATCATTTATTTACTGACTGTAACATATTCAATTCGCTATGGGCTCAAGTGTTACATTGGTTGGGTATATCTTCAGTCCTCTCAGGTAATATTCGACAACATTTTATGCAATTTTCTAACATGCCAGGATTGCCTAGAGCCACTCACTCATTCTTGAAAACTATTTGGTTTGCTTCTGTTTGGGATATTTGGAAGGAAAGAAATAACCGTGTTTTCCAAAACATGGCTTGCGATTCTTCTATTATAGTTGAGAAAGTTAAACTAAATTCTTTTTTGTGGCTGAAATCTTCACAGGTGTTGTTTAGCTATAGTTATCACGAATGGTGGAAACACCTGCTTCCTTGTATGGGAGTCCAGGTGTAATTTGTTTTCTTTTTGACTGGTGCTCTTTTCTGTTAGAACCTTTTTGTTGTAATTACTGTTGGTTGGTTTCCCTCTGCATGTCTTGTGCAGGGTAATCAACCGTGTCTATAATATATATCATTTTAGTTTGTTTAAAAAAAAAACAATGAAATATACGTGAAATTTTAAAAAATGTTCATGTAAAACATATATTTTACACTTATAATTTAAAATTCTTATACGTGAAATTTTAAAAAATGTTCATGTAAAACACATATTTTACACTTATAATTTAAAATTCTTCTTATCTTTGTCTTTATATTTTCCATTCTAGATGTAAAGTCAAGAAAAGTGACCTAAAAATTATTTCTTTTAAGATTTTTGTTAAGACATGTTTAAGATGTTAAAATATGATTTTCCAAAGAAAATATAATTTTTGACAATTGGCAAATTAATTATGAATTTTTAAAGCAATAAAAGCATCGATAACAGTGACCTTTTTGTTGTCAGTGAACCAAACCATTTGAGCTTTGCGAGAAACTGACCCAAAGTTTTGGTTTAGTTAACTGTTTTGTTTCTACGAACCAAACAAACTGAACTTAAAATAATATTTTGAATCAAAATATTTTTTTTTATCTTTTTAATAAACAAATTGTTTTTTTTCCTTTTTTATAAATTGGAATTGTGGAACAAGTGTTAAAAGAATATTTACCCTCTCAAAAATATATTAATACTTTATTAATTGTATTTATACTATGACCAAATAGATTAAGCCTTTTTAAGAATTAAATCACACCAGTTATTAATTTCTTGTGGTTTTGCTAGTTGTATTTTACTAATATCAACAAAAACATTAACAAATTCTAATGTTAATGCATGATAAATGGCAAAATAAAATTTCATTGTTAAAATATGAAGTTTTGCTTTGCTAATGGTTCGGTTTGGTTCAAAATGATTCGGCTCGATTCAAAAGGTTCAATTATGGTTCAATAACTATTATTAAATTATTAAATTATTGGTTCGGTTCGCAAACTACTTAAATAGTTCGGTTATTTTTAATTCGGTTCAAATCAATTCATGGTTATTTTTACCAACCCTATAAATAAATTTTAAGTGTCTGAAAATTATCTTTATAATAAAAATGATATATACATGTTATACAAGAATGTCAATCGGACGGGAGCGATAAGTACCCTCCCACTACCAATTCTCAACCTCCAAATTTACACCTTGTCTCCATCATCGTCTCACTTTAGAGATTTTCTCCCTTATCCTTCTCTATGTAGATCCTCACAAATCTCACAAGAACTTCATACTCCATCAAAAAGGTAAATAATCAATTAAAATTCAATAAATTTGGAATTAAGTATACTATACTAGATAACAAAAACTCAAATTTAAGTTTATGTTAATAACATTTGTATAGTTTTTCCCGATTACTCAGTAAATTTTAACTTGATAAAAATAATACAATTTTTTTTATTAAATATAGTTATAATACATACAATTTCTTTTATTTAAAGTTATAATACAAACATTAATTTATGTTTTAAACGGTTTATTGGGGATGAACACTCCACGTGATGGAGGGTGTGATCCCCATCTCTACAATGTGTTAATATGTTTTTTTTTCTTTTCAATCAAATATTATCTACGCGCAATCATAAAGATTAATATCGAATAAAACTACAATGAATAAAAAACATTTTTGTTTAAAAATTTAACACCATTTCATTTTTAGAACTTAATTTCAATTCAAAGTCTCGGTTAATCTTCTTAAAAAAAAATCTATGTTAAACTAAAAGAGATCTCTTTAAAAAAACTGAAAGAGATCTCACTAAGTGTTATCGGGTAATGCGTTTACGTGTTTGAGGGAACTTTTCTTGTCAATATGAACTCATGGAATAAAAAATCACGCTCATGTGGCCCCCATGCATGGGTCTATGCATGGATCTGATCCCATGAACATTCTCATATACGGGTGAAAATTGACATCTCCAGAATCTATTATTGAAATGTTTATTTTGTTGCTGTTATTGAACTTTTTCTATAAGGTCGGTATTGATATTTAAACTTTGAATGTATACACTTTTAATAATAACTAAATAACTCACTAAATGTGGAATGGATCTCACTAACCAACTTAAAACATTTCTGAATTACATGAACACAACAAAAATGTCCATATAAATTACTGACTTATAAGCTTTTAAAAATTTGAAGGTCATAACTCAAACTTACATTAAAGTTTCTAAAATTTAGTTTAAAACATAAAGGGTGTTAAATAGAATGAAATTAGCATGATCAAATTTGCTTAATTTTTTAAAACGCAAAACTCAATTTCTAATGAAAATCTTTGAAGGATCAAAATCACCTTTCACTTTAAGTGACTAAAGTCAAGTGTAATCAATTCAAAATAAAATCCACTCTTGTATATCAAGATATAACCGAATTGGAAATAGATTTGCTATCTTAATTTCACCCGACATAACAAGGGAGGGATGTGGTGACTGGTGATTAGATACATCTATGAGAAAATCTATTCTCATTCCTTCGATTTATAAGGAACAATATTGGTTTGCTATGTTTCCAGCGTGTCTCAAGATCCAACTAACCTACACTTTCATTATTATATAAAAACAATATTTCTTTGATTTATTTTGGTTTGAATTGATGATCCTCTTTAATTTATTTTGGTTTGGATTTGAATAACTTTTCGATTTTGATTAAGGTCTACGATATTTTAGTTTATATTATTTTAAAAGATTTTTTTATGACCTTAAAAAATGAAATAGTTACGTAAAACAAAGTAGACAATAATTAACCAACATTAATTATTTTGGTCCGAGTGAACTGAATCCGAATCATTTGAGCAATATCTTAGGTGTTGCTTAACATGCACAAATAAATTACTCTCGTACGTGCATAAGTCTATTTTCTATTGTTGAATCAATAAATTACATCATATTTTATTTATTTTAATGGTGAGACTTATTAATGGATGGTTGAAGCAACCATGTGCATGGTGGAAGACTATCTTCCTTGTGTACCATAGATTTGACAAATGTCTTGAACTCAAGGCTTGTGGATAGAAAAAAAAATTTGACAATACATTACGCACTTCTATTTTATTTAATAATATCAAACTATATATAAAGTGGATTATGCCAACTGGTATCCCCGGAGAACTGGTTAACCAGTGTCCTGAGATATCGGTTAACATTTTTCTTGATATTTTCTTTGCTTTCTACTTTGCCTTAGCTTTATGATTGAAATCTCTATCTAGTACTAGTAGTACTGGTGTGCGAAAAGATTGACTTGAATAATCGTGAGACCCCCTTATTGAATATTGAATAGTAGTACTAGTGTGTGTGTGTTAGAGGATCCTTGCAAAGTGCACATGCTTATGCAATGTAATTGACTTAGCGTACATTAGATGTAATTGCCAGAAAAGTATTAAAACGACTTGTCCTATGGTACTGCTTATCAATCCGTCTTCCAATATCAACCGCCTATACTAATACTATACTTGTTCATTTTCAAATTTGATAATCAAAATTTCATTCTATTATATTATATTATTATATATAACATATAGCTGCACACTCTCTCAAAATCAATTTGATAGATAGATAGAGATTTCAATCATAAAACTACGGCAAAGGAGAAAGCAAATAATATAATAAGAGAAATGTTAACCGGTCTTATGATGCTCGTTAAAGATACTAAAAAAAAATTATCTAGTATTTATTGCATTTAAAATTGTATAATCAATTTATAGAAATTCAAAAAAGTTTTCTTTTTTAGTAAAAACTTCGTTTTTTAGTATCCTTAAACAGGACTCTGGGGTACCGGTTAACATTTCCCTATAAAGTTTAATATTATAAAGTTTCTATCCCTTAAATATAGTCATGATGGTAAAAGGCTTGGAGAGACATTAGATATGATAAGGTGCGAGTTTGAAACTTTAATTCTTCACTTCTCAACAATTAATGTGTAAGTTTCGTTGATAAACTCTTTAATAAACTCTTTAAAACATAAAAATTAATGATTTATCATTTAATACGATCAATGTATAAGTTCTATCTAGCAGAGGTAACCCAGTTTAAAGTGAGTAAGACGTCACTAAATACAAACGCCTCTCAAATCGAGATTTAAACATTGGTTTTATTTTAATAATATAGTTTTGTAATTTGATTTGGATTAGATGTTGGTTGGCATTATAAGAACCGAAAGTTGATCAAATCTATTTTATTTTTATTGCTGATCAAATGAGCTATTAAGTCCATGAAAGAATGAGTTTTTTGTTTTGTTTTTTGCATTTGGAAAGAATGAGTTATTTAAAATGTTCTTTTTGCATCTAATATGAATTTGGTCTAAAGGTAAACCTTACTATTTTTAGTAAATTCAAATAAAATATCATATTTATTTTTTAATATTTATTATTAACTTTCTTTCAGATGGCTAGAGTCTCTCAACTAGATATGTAGTGTATAGTTTTTCGTGTTTTGTTTTGTTACTTTGTAACACCATCAGAAAAATAAAAAATAATAATTTAACAAGTTAAACTAATTCACCAAAGTTGACATCGAGGGAATCAAACCCAAGACTTTGAGGATAATTGCACTTCAAAGACCCAAGCCAAGTGGGTTTACTTTTTTAACTAAAAATGGTTAGGTCACCCTTGAGGTCGTAAACTTTGTTTTCTTGGATGAAGGGTTTATTTAGTGAAGGTACATTGTCCCTTTTAAAAAAACAAATGAATATATGTGGGTTTAATTAGTGAAGGTACATTGTTCTTAATTAAAAACAATTGTGACATTATTCAATTTGTTAGTGAAATTATATAACCACAATTTGATACGTCTTTTGAGTCGTATTTTGGCATGCATGGTTGTCTGCAAGAGTGCAATGTATAATTACGAATCATATCATATCATATATTAGTAAACTTTTTGGTGAAATACCTAATTTTGCACTATAACTTTACCTAATTATTTAGTTATCCATTAGTTTATACTTCGTGACAACATCAAAACCGAGCATGTTACATAAAAAGATAAAAACCCTATCTCTTACGTAAAGCAAAATACTTCTTTGGCAACAACATTATCACATTTATAATCGAAAACGAAAATTAAAACGTCCAAAACCAATCACACACGATGGAATTCTTTGATTACCAATTACACAATGACAACTTAGAGAGATGGATTATTGAATCTAATAACTTTTGTAAAAAAATAGAATCAAATATGATAACTTAAATGGATATAACTAGTGCCAAATTGGTGTTTTTAAAATTGGCTCTATTTTTCTTATTTGGCACTATATGTTCCACAATTTGAATACATAAAGTGCTTTATATGAAAACTAGTAATAGACCCGTGCTTTCGCACGGGTCACGTGACATTGCGGTAATTATATAAAAATTAATTCAATTGTTAATATGGTAGAATGTTTATAGATATTAAATAAAAATTATGAGTATTAATGTAATGTTTCGATTACATATATTTTTCTCTTGCGTATACAAAAATT
>Ga0099826_10001367_pt1 | contig 14503 bp, 6 predicted proteins | sample Mtrugardesep15_FD_76830 | JGI IMG/M metagenome (GOLD analysis project Ga0099826, IMG submission 76830) | Root nodule microbial communities of legume samples collected from California, USA - M. trunc garden sep15 | ecosystem: Host-associated > Plants > Roots > Nodule | place: USA: California... | reverse complement strand
TTTTGATTCCATTTCTTTCCTTGGTTTTCTTTTATCAAACAGGTTGAAAATGATGACAGCGATGATGAAAAGAGTTATGGGACCACTCCTCGTACTGATTTTCAGAGATATATCAGATTAAAGAGAAGTGGTATGTTTTCTATTGATTTTTGAGTTTTGAAGTATATTAGTCTTGGTTGTTTGCTTTTTTAGTACTTTGTTGTCTTTGTATGAAAGATATCAGTTGTTGTTTTATGAACGAATGTTTCATATTTATCAGCTAAAATGTCTTTTCTGCCTATACAAGAACTGTATTTTGTCTGTCTTTGCTCTTTTTCTATGTGGTCGCTGCATGTTACATTCTCATGTTTAGAAAATTTGTCTTGCTTACTTCATCATTAACACGAACTATTGAATCTTTTGTTTTCTCCTCTAGAGATGGTGAATTACACAGCTGACTCTGAAAGTGCACCAAGTGGTCTGCTGTATGATCACAGGCCATATAAGTTAAATAACGATGACTATGAGAGAGTTTGCCTCATTCCAAAGAAGAAGGTTCCATATCTTGAATTGATATTATGTACTGTTATTTTATCTTTCTTACTCCTGTAAATTTTAGTTGTGCATTCTTGGCTTTTTTAGGGGGCAAATTTCAGGGACCTAAAGGGTGTGCTTGTTAATGAAAATAAAGTGGAGTGGGACCCCTCTGTTGAAAGAGTGTATCTGAAATCTGGGAAGCCTTTGGTACTAATCTTCTTTTGCCTCAGGGATGCATTTATTTTGAAGTTAGTTTGTTGACCAAACCTTTTTTTTGTGTAGGTCCCTAATTATGCTATGAAATTTGTTCGTGGGACTTCCTCTAAGTATGTATACTTGCATATGAATTTAATCTCATCATATTTTATGTTTATTTCATCTATATCATAGTTCTTATTTATCTGCTGAATACAACAGGCCATTTGGTCGACTTTGGTGGGATGAAATTGTGTCCACAGTTGTGACCCGGGCGGAACCTCACAACCAGGTTATTTTTCTAATACAATATATTTTGTAAAACCAATGCCACTTATGCTATCCTCAAATTGCAAAACCTCTTTAAAGCAATGTTACCCCTTTGAGAAATGTTATCTACCTTAGGATTATCATGTCAGCATTTTTTCAATTAAACTCATCTGGCCATGTTCCTTGCTTGAACTTCACTTATAAAAAATGTTCATTGTTTGACTTGTTGATTGTTTTCTTATTCATGCATCATTATGCATTTTCTCATTCAAAGTTATTTTATGTACAGGCTCTTATCCATCCAAAGCAAGACAGAGTTCTTACCGTTAGAGAGAATGCAAGACTACAAGGATTTCCAGATTGTTATAAACTTTGTGGCCCTATAAAAGAAAGGTATTGTATTTGAACTGGCATCTTATCTTGAGTTAATTGAAGATATAAACAGAATATTGAAGTTAGAAACTTCTGTGGCTGTGTATGCTGAATGTTCAGTCTTCCCTTCTATATTTATAACAAAATTGCACAACATAACTTTAACTTCTACATTTATTACAAAATTGCACAACTCCTCTATAACTCCTAAGGAATTAGTCAGAACTTTTTAGGTGTAATAATTCTTATTGGTCTAACAATTTTGTAAGAAAGGTTGCTAAATGTACAAAGACTAAAGTAGTTATAGTTTGATTTAAGATTGGTAACATTTTCATCTTTAATTATAATATCTTCCCCCATTATGTTTAACATAGCACACAATGTTTCAATCTTTAATGCAGGTATATACAAGTTGGAAATGCAGTTGCTGTTCCTGTGGGTCTTGCCCTCGGATACACATTGGGTTTAGCAATTCAAGGACGCTCTGGGGACAACCCTTTGACAACTCTCCCCTTCAAGTATCCAAGCTGTCTTGCCCGTCCTTTAGCTGTAGTTGATGATGATGGTTCAAGTTGAGCTTGTCCTCATTAATTCATGTCTTTTCCATTGTTATCTTGATTCCTTCCATTTTCATTTTTAAGCCAAGAGTATTCAGGCTCTGGAATTGTATGAATGGATGTTTGTACAATTGATGACATTAAATATTCACACAATGTATGTGAAGGTTTAAAAACAGTGATTGATTTAAGGACACTTAATTTTAATCAAAATTATTTCTGTCAATTTTATTCATACCATATGTTATCAGCAACTTATGTTCTATTAAAACTGAAAGTGTTAAGTTTTGTTATGGAAAACAGAACACAATCTTATATTTACCTCAGGCCTTTGTATGACAGCTTCATATGTTATATTAGGAAATTATGGCCATAACCTTGTATAGCTTTTGTGCATCTTATCACAAGTTTCCCTGAAGTGTAACTTTTCTTTAAAATAATGGTTTCAATAACAGAAGATGAAGTTCGTTGAGCAGAAACTTCATAGCATTAACAAGTTGAGTTGCTGCAGAGTTTAAGTCTGTATAGAATATATATCTTGCAATTGATATAATTTTGTTGCTGTCTTGATTAGTTTGAATTCTTTGTATTAATAGCATTATTTTCGCTTGGTCTATGGTGAGATAGCAGGTTAGTCTGTTTTGTGTTGATCATCTAAGGCTTGAGGTTATTTATTTATTTTTATCATCTATGGCTGGAGGTTTATATTTGTATTTTGGTTGTTTGGGTGATTTGTTTTACTGTTGTATTTTACAGTTGGGATGTACTGTGTTCTTTTTTCTCTATTTTATATACTGTGCTGGTTTAGATCTTTAAATATATATTTTTTGCATCTTCAAAAGTTGTCATAAATGATTAGCCACATTTTCTACCATGCTGAGACAAGTTTTGCATGCATAAATTAGTTTCTACCATTTAATCAATAAATCTCAATATCATCAATGAGAAATAACGAGACTTATTGTTTAATGGTGGAAAACACACTTGTGCATGTTGCAAAACTATTTTAGTCAAGATTTAATTTCCTTAAGAAAAAAGTTAAGATTCAAGTAATATACACTAACAAAGTAAAACTTTCTACATATGTATCCAATCAGATCTTGTCAATATTTTAGAGACTAACCTATGTAATTTGATTAAATGACTCTGTGTAAGTTTACACCTACAATGCATAGAAATTATTCTTTTACTTATTCGGATGTTTTATTTTCATGGTGTTCTTTGTGGGATGGGCGGTGGTGGATACCGTGTTTATAGTGTTTGTTTTTTTTGGAGTCTGTTTTAGGTGGTGATGTGTTTTGGTGGGATTATCCTCAGGGTTTTTTAGGTGGTTATGGTGTACCGTCTATATGCGGCATCATTTGTATCTTATTTTGTCTATACCTTGCGTCTTGCGAGGATGACGTTTAATAATATTTGCCGATTAAAAAAAAAGGGTAAAAAAAAGCTCTTGATATAAAAAAAGTTATGTTATAAAGGAATTATATATTAATTAATATGCTTCATTTAACTTTTTTTGGAGACAATGGTTCATTTAATTTAGTTTAGTTAAATTGATTTTTTTTGACAGTATAATTAAAATGATTTTTTTTTTTGTAGGAAGTATAATTAAAATGATTATTGAAGTACATTTTTATATTCATCATATGATCAAAAGTTCATGTAAATTAAATCAAACAAAAGTCACAATGTGATTATCAATATGAGGCGTTACATCACATATTTGCCCAACAATGTTTAGATTTCGTCTCATACAAAGTTTGTAAATTAAAATGGGGCATAAGTAGCAGTCAGGTTTTAGGCTATATAGAATTAGATCGAGATGATTAGAAAATAAAGGGGAAATTATCACTTTCACATGACATGGAGTGGTGGTGTGCTTAACTGCTTATAAATCCAGAGGACACACAATTTTTTTTTCAGTTTGACTGTTTTGCGACTGGGCTTATTTCAGTATTGCCGAAGAATTTGATGTTCAAACTCCGACTTCTATATACAACAGTCATCCTACTAAGTGAGCTATATTTCTCGTGACGAACAAAGTAATATTTACACTTTTAAAGGATTAGGGACTGAGGTTTTTATGGTGGAATAGACAATCCTCAAAACCGCGTCAAGCAAAATGACTAAATATGACAAATTGTGAGCATCAATAACCCTCACTTATTAGCATAACCTTTTAAACAGTTATGATAGATTGACTGTAAAGAAAAATTTCATAGATTCCCTTAAATCATACCTATTTTCCACACCTTAAAATTACTCGTATAAAATCAATTTACATTTATAAAACATAACTTGCAAATGTGTATGTAAACTCAGTTTGAAAATAGATAATGTTATTACTTGAAAAATAATTTTGATGTTAACGAGAACCAATTAAATAAACTTCCGTTAGTTAAAGGTTTAGTCAAAGAAAAGTTGCTCAATATGTCCCATCATTTCTCTCATAATCGATTGTTTTTTGTGTAAATTTCGACCATGTTGTAATTCTCGACGATTTAACTTTTTCAATCAAATGAGCAATTTTAGAGGACCTATAAAACAATAATGATTGATAAACTAAAAATCAACCGTTTTCTTGTCTTAGTTGGTTGACATTGAGTCCATCATCTATTATACTTGTCTGAATTTGCTTATTACTCCCTCCGTCCCATAATAGTTGACACATTTGAAAATTTATAATTTTGACATAATTTACTTTGATCATATTTTTTTATTAATATACAAAGATGTTAGATTCTTCTTGATGAGTATTTTCAAAATATCAAATTTTTATAATTTTTCTGATATATTATTCAAGATATTTAAGCTCAAAATTATGCATTGGTATGCGTAATGTCAAGTATTATGGGATAGAGGGAGTAGTTATTATTTATACTTTTTATTTGTTGATCCCTAAAAAAAAGAATAAAAGTTAACAAGCCCTATATTTAGAGATAGATGTAGTAATTCATTGTTGATGTTCACTTATAACATGACATTCTTAAATTGTTTCATAAGAGTGTTATAGAATGCAAGACATTTTCATTATGTGATTTTTTTTTTTTTAAAGGTCTAAAACTATTGCTTTGATGGTTTTATCTTTAAACCGACCTAACCTTTCACCAGATAACAAGCTGACATTGATTGATTCATGAAGATGATATTATATAATTGTATGGTGACTTGCATAACGTGCACCTTTTGATTAAAGGAAGAAGAGTATTGTACTTAGTTCTTATTATTTTGTTTTTCTATTTAGTTTAGTTCAATGCTTCATTTGAGATATACGATTAAAATTAGATACAATTAAATGTTAAAAAAATATTAAGAAATTTATATAATGCAACTATTAAAAAATGATTTTCTAATCAATGAAGAGTTAGGTCTAGCAGAAAGGTTAAACTCTCATAATGTAACGAGCTAAAGTTCAAATCTCGGTTGAAAGAGATACTCAAATTTAATATGAACAAGTCTAAAAAAAAAATCAGATTATTTCAACAAAACTAAATAGAGAAACCAAAAAAACTAGTAAGTAGTAGTAATAGTTAAATGAAACCATAATAAACTACTGATATTACTAAACCAAGGTCCAACATCTTCTACCTATAGTTCAAAACAAAGGTTGAAACTGCAACTGAATAATAATTCAGGCTTCTGCCATAGGCTCCTTTGCAAGTTCATCAAGCCTGCTAGTTTGTATATACTTTGATGTCAAATTTGATTCTTGTTTTGGCACAATAAAAAAGTCTTCTAGTCCACTAGTCAGTGTAAATTTTGATGTAATGGAAGCTGCAAGTAGGCTCAACGCCTGCAAATTGCAAACCGCAAAGGAAGGTTATCAACAGCAAATAAAACAAAAGAAAAGAGTAAATAACGATTTTGATCCTTAAATGTGTGAGTCGCTTTTCTGAATGTATAAAAATTACAAGAACATGCATGAATGTTTCTTTTGGTCTTTCATTGATTAGTTTGGTTCTTGAATGTCTTCTGTTAGTTAGTTTCGTTCATACAATTACTAATAGAAGACACATTCAAGAATGTTTTTGTAATTTCGATACATTCAGAATTATAGTAACATACTGCCTCACACATTTAAGAACTAATGACGGTTACTTTACCTCAGCTTCACCAATGCTTATCACCTTTATTTCCAGATCATCAAGGGGGAGGCTTAATTCTTTCAAATATGAAATGCAAGAATTATCAGAAAGTGGTTTTACTGTTAGATCATCTCCAATAGCATATAATGTTGCTTTCTTCACAAATCCCACAGCACCTTCTTTTGACTTGTTTGAGGATCTTGGATCCAGTGCAGTCAAGACTCTTGGTATATAAATTGATACCTTTTTCTTAGAAATCACTCCTCCCTTGATCTTTTCTTCTACGATTTGATGACCATTATTATAGTCGCTGAACACTAGCTTTGGCGTCCCTGTACCATAATAACAAGTAGTGGGTGGTTGTGGTTGTACATCAGGAATGTTGAGGAGTTGGTTTGGACAACGAAACCATGGTGATAGGCCAGGATTGAGTAACACCGAGCGCGAGTCCGTGCACAATAAAGAGTCCAAGGTCTCAACAGTCTTGTACAAGTTATCAACACATCCAATAAAAGAGTTACCATCCAAAAGCTTTACAACGGACCCTAATGGTATTGTAAGGAAGGTAAAAATGAAATCAACAAAGTTTTCACTCGCTTCTGCGAAGATTATTTTTTTCTGAGATTTACTTCGTGCAAGCTTAACATCCATTTTAACGTCGCTGGTGCAAGGCCTTACTCTGACTGCTGATGCAAATTGCTTTGGTGGATTTTCTTTGTTCTTTGAGCTACTTTTCAAAATTGTATTTGTCAGAGGCTCATGAGAGGTTAAGGTGTACTTGAGGAGGTTCAGTATCTGTTACATCAAAATAACTTGTAAGTACAAGATATTTTAATTACAACAAAAATAACTTGTAAGTAACATTCAAAGGACATAATTACTAACAATTTCTAACTCAAGAGTTATAGTGTGTCCATAGCTTAAGTATAACAACTAGCCTCATAATTTTAAGAACTAGCCCAAATTGTGAATGTTTATTAAATAATGTTTACCCTTTTAATTTATGGTACACCAGGATACTTTATGTGGAAGCATGAATAAGCTAAGGTACAAGTGGGATCCCATGAAGGAGGAATCTTTCTATTTGGTTTTGTTCAATTTCATCCAGTCAGTAAAAATTATCATCTCTTTCACCCAATTAATTCTCTTTGAGGTTCTGATAGAGTTCAACAGGACTTAAGGGGAATTGCAACAGGAATGTGATGGAAAAAGAAGAATTTTATGTTATTAACAACCCTTTGGAACCATAGGGACAGAGAAAAAGAAAGTGATAAACTCTAGGCTAATTCATAAGTGCCCCAAAACTGTCTTAGTTCTTACTTACTTCTGCAACAGCCACTTATTCCTTCCTACTACATTCTGTTACTCTGTCAGTTTATAACCACTCTATTTCCCTCCTTACTTACCTTTCTATTCTTTCTCACATGGACCTTCTTAATGAATACTCGCCTATCAGGTTCTTAACCGATACTATGCCAAATGCAAACCATAATTCATCTGTTATATTGGTCCACACATTACCGTTTAAGTAGCATTTTGATACTCATAGTTAACTAACACCTGTGGTCTAACTAACCATGGACTAACATGTTAACCAATGTAGCCAAGATCGAGTCCCAGCTCGTAGGATCGCACGATCTTACGTGCCACAACACCTCGACCGTGCTTCGACTTTACTCTGGTTCGGTTTTGCTACGTTTTCTCTGTTTTTTCCCATTTTTCCTCTGTTTCCTCTGTTTTTTTGCTGTTTTTCCTCTGCGTTTCTCTCTTTTGTTGATTGGTTCCTCTGTTTTTCCTCTATTATCTATGTTTTTATGCTTGGTTCCTCTGTTTTCCCTCTATTTTCTCTATCTATTTCTCTCAACTCTATCAACATCCTACCGAACCTACTTACAAACTGTTACGTTCCTCGTGTTTACGTTCTTCCACCGGCCGAACGATCTTCCACCGGCCGATCGATCCTACATAGGATCTCGATCCTGACTACATTGATGTTAACACCTGAGTTTTAACCAGCCCTAGACTAAAATGACCACCGATTCACAACACAAATTCTAAATTGCGCTCCGCAACTGCAATTGTTGCCGCAATATAAAGGTTTTAGATGTCTCTGCAACAACATTACTACTGCAATTTCGGGTGAATCGGCCACATTTACCCGCATTTTAATGCAACAATAAGGTTCACATTGTAACCACAACTGCAATTTAGAATCATGACTGAAAATTTCATTTAAAATTCTTTTTTCAAATTTTTCTTACTCTTCAAACTAACATGACATCATGGGGTTCCCTAATTTCTATTTTTTCTCTCAACCCTCAATGATTTTGACTCTAGGATTCATTAGAGAAATCTTGAATCTTTTCCCTAATGATTCATAATTACCCAAGGTGTTTACAATGTATTCCAAAACCAAATCGTTGTGGGGATTTTCAATATCACTATTCGAATTATGCTATAAGTTCATTCGAATCATCAATGCCAAAAGCTAAAAACACATTTGAAAGGCATATTCACCACAACTCAAAAAGAAAAACACATTCAATGTAACGGGGGTAAAATAATTTCTAAAATGAAGGAATATCAAGTATATTTAGAACGAGCTAGATCTCGACAATGTGGGGATTGCGAGATAAACAAACATTGCAAAATAACTCCCTAGGGGTTGGCCTGGTGGTGAAGGCTTGGGTCCAAGGAGTGCGCTCCTGTCTAGGTCTCAGGTTCAAATCCCTCACGTGCCAACAATTCATGTGATGGGTCAGTTCATACAGGGTTTTGCCCCAACTTCAATTGGGTCCCCACTAGTGATAGTGAGATTGGTCCACCAGAATAGAATAGTCCAATACTGAGTTTCCAAAAATGAAACAAAATACACATTGCAAAATTGGGTTTACAATACAAACACAACACGATTACCTCTTGCTTTCCAATGTTGTGTGTGACTTCCTCTAACTTACTCAAATCTGAATACCCTAATTCCATCAACCGTTCCACGGAGGTCATCAAAGAACAAGGCACAATCTTCAAATCATCAAACACCAAAAACAATGACCCATTTTCCTTAACAAAGACCCCATTTTGTACCTCATTCCCTTGACCCTCAGAATCCAAATTCTTAGGCTGTCTATTAGTGGATTTTCCACAAGTACAATCAAGATTCTGTAAAGTCGTAAACTTGTAACAAGAATCACACACAAAAAACTTACTTGATGATTCAGTGTCATCAATATTCATGAACAGGTTCATGCACAGTAATTCACATGGATTTTTTGGATTCAATAGCATTTGTTTGTAGACAGGGTTGTTCCAAACATCGTTTGGAGCAAGGGTTTGTACGGTTTCGTAGAGTTTTTTTATGCTTCCAAGGAATGATGATGATTCTGAGGATTGTTGTTGTTGATCATTGTTCTGGGTGGTTAAGAGGCGAATGATGGTGGCAAGTGGAAGAGAAAGGAAGCTGAAGAGAGTGTCGATGAAGTCCTTTGTTGCTTCTACAGCGACTACTTTGTTGTTTTCTCTGTCTATTAAGATTTTCAGTGGAATCGTTTTTGACTTTTCTTGTGGTTGCGAAGAAGCCATTGTAGGGTTGTTTTTGGCTCTTCATTCGAATTGACAAATTTGCAAAACGACGGACAAAGAAAACTCCAATAATATATTAGAAAAAAATTGGTCAGGGACAAATATAAGTCATTTGAATTTTAGTCTGAAATTTATTGATCCTTTTAACCATGCATGATTTGTTGATGTGACCTAACTTATACCCCGTCATTACTTGACACGTAAGCACCACATCACTAATCACTATCCACCTCATCAAATAAAAAAGACGTGACTATGACAAAAATAAAAATGATTAATATTTGTAGTGACAGTTTAAAAGAATTAGTAAGATTAAGCACTAAAATTTAAATGATTTATATTTGCAGGGACTATTTAAGCCATAAGAAAATAACAAAAGAGAGATAACAAGGACACTTTATTATTTTTTTAAAAAAATAAAATAGAGGGTAAATTTGTTTATTTAATAAACAATATTTTTTTCATCATTCCTCTCCTCTCCTCTCCTTTCCCGTCCTCTCTCCTTCTAAAAATTAAACTAAAAAAAAAAACTTCTCTCCACTCCAAAACTTTAGAACCAAGGCATATAACATTTGCTCACAAGCATAAAGAATCTTCTCTCCCTTCCTCGGTTGTCTACGGTTGTCATTTTTATTGTGTTGTTCAGATATCACTTCAATTTAAACTGACTCCGTTGAAAATAGGTAGGAGACCAACTCAATTTCTAAGCATCAATTTCCATAATAGAGATGGATAAGATAAAAATAGTTCTATAAGAATACATGGTACTCGTCAATTTTCAAGAATCAATTATACTACTATACATATGTTTGTGTATTTAAGTGAGACCACTTTGATATTGTGAGAAATGAGAATACTCATTATAACCTAATGTTAAACTGAAAAGATAGTCAAAGATTTGGTTAATAGCTCTCAACAATGTTTTCATTTTCTTCTAGAAATTACGCTATAAGGAATAAAACTATCTTTATTAATCGTGAGTTTCTTAACTACTCCAAATTGTATTTAGAGAGATAATTGATGTGTTTGATCATTAAAATACTAACAAAATCAATAAAAGTAAAGAACAAATAAAATATGAGTTAAATTGTGAGTAAAATAAGCAATTTTATTGATTTGCCTAAAATGATATTTACAAGAGGTATTTATACAAAATGACATCAAAGTTGATAAGTCTTGTCAACCATGATCATGGCCATCTCTCGGATGATCATGCATTCCCAAGTTTTTCGTCTTTTTCTGTTGTGCTTGTACACTTCTTCTCTCTATCTTGATAGTGCTCCATGATATATAGTTGCCTGCCTAACCTTTCCACACGTTGATTTGATTATTTGATTTAAAAAATAATAATAATGAAGCTAAATTATGTGCTTACTCTGAGCTTGAAACAATCTTGACGTATAAAAGATCAAATATGTCCCCCTCTAAATTATGTGCATTCAAGTTATTCTAAATTACAATTTTTACACTTGTCTTCCCATTTTAAAATCCCTTAATTTCGGTAATTCCTTTAATTTTAGGGAGGCACTTCAGGCGAAAGGCACCTGCCATTCGACCAATCAAGTAGTGCACGTGGCACTTATTTGAAAGAAGAAAAAAAAGCTTTGTAAATCCAAAATAACAAAAACGCAGTCGCGCCTCCTTTCTTCCACATCTCAATAGTTTCAACCACCACCACTCCTCACCGTCGTTGAGGTTTTTCTCCCTTTCAATAGCTGTCATCAACCATATCTCAGTCATCTACTCCGACGACTACCGCTATCTCGACTCGTTGCCGCACTTCGCTTCTTCCTCGCCGTCTCCATCCATCGTCGTCGCACTGGTATTTTCATCACTGCCGATTTTGGTTGTGGTGGGTTTCTAGCGTCGGAAAATCATAATCTCCTTGAAACCATATCTCAGTCCAATGGTGGCGGACTAGCGGTGATGGTGGTGTCCGATGATTATTTGGAGATGGTTTGTGGAAGGAACCCATTAGCGCGTGGTGATGAAAGTGCAATTTCTTTTTGTTGTTTTTTTTTAACAAAAAGGACCACTTGGCAAAACATTAAGCGTAGGATTGATCTAATGACTCACATACATCCAAAGTCACATGACTTTCCCGCCTTAAAGGCACTGAAGTGCCTCCCAGTTTTATGAACTCAAAAATTTGGATGTGAAATGTTTTAAATGACACATCAAACAATTTTGATGATGTGGGATTTCATGAAATCGCACAATAAAAACCCCTAAAAACTCTAGTTCCAACTTTATTTTTAAAATTTAATTCATGACATGTTAATAATTAATTCATATGAATGACTCTACATAATCAAGTTATATTTCACATCATTTGTTTGTAGACATGGTTGATCCAAACATTGTTTGAGGCGATGATTTGTACTCTTTTCGAATGGATTTCCGATGCTTATGGAACAACGATGATTGTTGCAGATCGTTGTTGGTGGCGGTAAATAAAAGGTGAAGGATGGTGACAAGTTGAAGAGTTAGGAAATGAAGTTGATCCTCTTTGGATATGAGATCTCTAGTTTGAATGGTGTGAAGTTTGAACTATAGGGCCTTTGATCGGTAACAATCTTATTTTTCGAGGGGGTGATGTACCTGCAAATACTCTGATGATCAGGTTAGTAAGCGTTGTGAGTGAGCGATATCTAGGGTAAAAAGTGAGTGTATTTTGACCAATGTCTTTAGTTAGTATTTATAGTGAGAGTTTCTAGATTGTTTAAGATACTTGTTAGCATGACTCTTTTATTTATTGAGCTTAATTGCACTTTTGACCGTTAAAGTTTCTCAGTTAAGCGATTTTGATCCCTATATTATTTTTCATTAATACCCATTGTGGCCAAGTGACAAGGATGCCACATCACTAAAATTACAAGTTCATCGTAGAATTGGAGTGGGGGAGTATGAAATGAAAAAGGGGTAAACTTGGGAGACCAAAATCACCAAAAAGAGAGTTAAAATTGCATAATTGACAAGGGTTAAAAAATACAATTAACCCTATTTGTTATGTAGGGTCTCATGGAAAATTTATATTCATACCCAGGTTGTACGGACATATACTATTTATAATGTAGGGTACCTCGTGGAAAAAATTATTATGGGAGGTCCCAATAATTTGTTTTTCAGCTACTCGTATGGATAATACCAAGAAAAATTTGTAAAAATGAAAAGAGAAGACAATACTAAGAAAATTTAGTCAAATCATTCGTATAATATTATCTCCGTTTCTAATTATAAGACTCTTTTGAGAATTTTTTTGTCCTTTTTATAAGACTCTTTTGTTATTTTCAAGTACATTAACTATTTCTTTACATATATGCCCCTATTTATCCAACATCTTTTTCTTCAATTAGCAATAAATAACATGTTGAAAACATAAACCAACTCTCTTTCTTAAAAGATAAAATTGTAAAAACAATAGTAATTACAAACAATTTTAAAACAAAAATTCACTTTCTTAATTCCTGCAATTTTGGTAAAAAAATCTTATATATAGAGACGGAGGTAGTATGTTAGTTAAGATTCACTTTAGATAAGTATCTTTGGTCAACACATATATTAATCCTGTTATGCTTCCTTCAAAAAAATTAATCCTGTTAAGCTAAGGACAAACTCTTGCAGTTGGTATTTTCCAACCTCGTTGGTATTTCAAAATTTGACCATAAAAATAATGGATGATTGAACATTTTTTATAGGTGTATTTTCGACATTTCATATTCTTTCTAACCATTGTATTTGTGCCATTTTTTATTAAACTAGTCTACTCAAATTAACACAAAAAAGAATAGAGGAAACATTTTAAGGTTTTAAGTTGACACCATCAAATAAATTGAGATATACACGCAAACCCTTTATATAATTAATTATCTCATTATCAATATAATTTTCATATTTTACTTTTATTAAGTTTCAGTTTTCTTAATGTCTTCCATCAAGAATAGTAATGAGTTTACCCTATAATATTTTATTATTATTATTATTATTTATGATGTAGCCGTCGTTTTCAACCAGAATTCAATATTTTCCAAACAGCTCTGGTTTTATTTAGAATTTAGCTAGTAAACAAGGATAATATAAACACAATCTACACAAATATTATATTTTGTTGTTTAACTACATACATCACATCACATTTAAATAAAATTAATTTGGTATGTTTAGTTTTATGGTGGAGAAAATTGATTTTGATTATATTTTTTTTTTTGCAAAATTGGTTTAGATCGAAAGTGAGACAAATATAAACTAATTTAGTATATGAAAAATTAATAAAAGAAAACACTCAAACATCCAAATCGAAATTATATATCTACAACGACGGGTGAGTTTAACAAACTATGATAACACCGTAATTTTGTTAAAATTTGAAAGTGTAATTTTATCAAATTTAGAGCGGCAAACATTGACCGAGACTAACTCACAATGAAGTAAAAACATACATCATTTAAACTTCATTTTTTTAAATCACTTTTATCTATCAAACTATAGCAATTCAACTATATACACATATTTTTAAATTTATAATAAGTACAATGTGAAAACCAGTGGCTAAGTCCAACTTCATATGGAATCTTCAAAACAAGTACATCACAATTAATATTCAAATCCATTATAAAAAAAAACAACCCACTAAAGCAAAAGTAAGACCAAGAACAAGAGATCATACAATTACACAAACTCATCACAAAATTTAAGCTAGACATGTCTCTTCCAACAGCATACCAAGAGCACCTTCCTTCATCACCACAATGGCTAAACAAAGGAGACAACTCATGGCAAATGACAGCATCAACCCTAGTTGGTCTACAAAGTATGCCAGGTCTTGTAATCCTCTATGCAAGCATGGTAAAAAAGAAATGGGCTATGAATTCAGCTTTCATGGCACTTTATGCTTATGCATCAGTACTAATATGTTGGGTACTTTTATGT
>Ga0099826_10001366_pt1 | contig 14514 bp, 3 predicted proteins | sample Mtrugardesep15_FD_76830 | JGI IMG/M metagenome (GOLD analysis project Ga0099826, IMG submission 76830) | Root nodule microbial communities of legume samples collected from California, USA - M. trunc garden sep15 | ecosystem: Host-associated > Plants > Roots > Nodule | place: USA: California... | reverse complement strand
TAAGGAGAAAAAAAAAAGAGTTTGACTTGTAGGATTGAAAAATCACCTAAGAAAAAGGTTCCTTGTGTAGACCTCTTATTCTATAGTGGAATGACCAAAATGCCATCATTTATGTTCAACTCTTATATTTGGCATTTCATGCAAACTTACACGTACATATATCAATAAACCAAGTCACAAGCACAGTCTCAAATTCAAACATAATTGAGAGTTCAAAGGTTGGAACCTAGATGAAAGCGTTTATGTTTTTAAGATCAACATTGTTCATTGGATGAAAATAGGTTAGGTCGTTCGTCAAAGGTTTATGATCTGGTCTACATAATGATCGGTTTAGTCTAGCTTGTTTATTAAATAGGTTTAGACTCAAACTTTTTAAAAAACTCATTAATTTAAATAGACAAGGTTAAGGCTTATAGAAAAGTCTATCAGGCTGGCCCATATATATGCAAATATATATACTCTATTATATAATATTCGTTTATTAGTCTCTACAAAATGGATGTGTTAGCTCTACAAAATTATTGGATATACATGCAATATATGTTTATAAAGTGCGGGAAAAATGATGTACATGCTTTACAAAATTTTATTGACCTATTAGCATTTTAAAAAATATATGCTTATTAGCCTTTTTTATAAATAGATCAAATGTTCTATTTAAAATTGTTAGTACAAATTAGACTTTTAGATAGACTAATAAGTCAGGTCATACCTAAAATAAAGCCTTTAACAGGCTAATAGGTCAGATTTAAGCTTTAGTTTTTTCAACTAGGTCTGACCTATTTAAGCAAAACCCAACTTGGCACGGCCTATTCCCACCCCTAATTGTCGGTTGTGTTAAGCCATACTAACCACAAAATTAATTTAAAAATGAAATTTACTTTAAAACAATTAAATAATGAAAATGACATAAGCTTGAATGATTAAATATTGATTTGTGCCCAATAAAACTCCATAGTATAAGTATTGGAGAGTTCATCTACAGGCTAAGCTAAGCTATTTTTAAATAATTTTAGAGTTATACTTATACAAGTTGACCAAATTTGACAAAACTAAGTACAACAAAACTAATTTACATACATAAAGTGATAAAATGTACAAATAAACAACGGATAAAAATGTAATTACAACTTATGAACATTTTTTTCTTCCTTATTGAAAAACTTAAATCTATTCTCTGATATAAACTAAGTAGCATATACAAAATTATATAAACTAAATAATTTTATTTTTATCTATTAGTATTTTTTTTTTCTATTGAGAACACAGGTTTTGTATTTACATAGTCGTCGTATCTCTTTCAAAAAAATTATGTAAGCCCAATTTCAAATTAATAAAACAATGCAAGAAAAAATGATCTGTAACCAATTATGTGTAAACTTGAAGATATAATAATCACTATATATATCACCTTTGTCTCTAAATACAGACTCATTAACTAAATCATGGAAAATAAGAAAATTTGTATTAGTACTAAATTTCATAATAATTGATATTGTTTTTTAAAATTTGTTTTTCAAGAGAATATAAGTTTATGTTACCATTGTACTTGTAGTATAATTCGGGGGGCTTCTATTGTTGCGACATCATAGATGGGACAGGGGTCCACACAAAAAAAGTAAAAAAAATGAGTAGGGTTCTAAGAATATTATTTAAAGATTTTACTCCCTCCGACCTATATCTAAGCACCCATTTGATTTTATTTTTGTCCATAAATGTAAATTCCTTTTCAAATTACTAGATACATTTATTTTTTTTCCCTAAAAATACCCCTAATTAATACTACTAACTTGTCTTGAAATTTGAAAAGTCAAATTTAATACACATACAAACAAATGACAATTTGGTAATATTAACACACAAAATAGACACAATAATTACACTGACAACTTTTCTTAAGAAATATGAAAAATGCAAAAGGGGGTTACATTAAGAGACAAAGGGAGTAAGTTTTATGAAAGTTTATGCATTCAATGCATCCAAAATTGATTATGAAAGTTTGTGCATTCAATGCATCGGAAATTGAAGTAATTTCTTACTACCTTCGTCACCTTTTTGACAATTTACATAAACCAAGACAATCAATAAATATTACTACTTTTGATACAATAATCTACACTTTTACTATAATAACCTTATTCATTTAATATCTTATTTCTTACATTTCTTTCTCTATAATAAATAACTAAGGGTAATATTGATAAAACAACATTGAATGTTGCATTGAACTTTGAAAACGACAGTTAAAAAGAAACAAAAAAATTCTCTAATTGAGAATCCTTAAAAAATGCATTTAGGACACATGTTAATAAAACTTTTATAGTAATAAAAACTAGTATCGTTGAGACAAACATTTTCTACTCATTCGTCCATTCTTTTAATCGTGTTAATGCGTATAAATTACGAATTTTAGTTTTTATAAAAATTTGACTTTGAATAAAAGTATGTGTATAAATATTTCGCACTTTTATACGGTAACAAATTATATTTATTTTTTGGGTCTTGTTAACCGGTATCCCCGAACACTGGTTAAGAACCTAAAAGTAGAAAGAAAAGTTATAATTTGCATTAAAAAGAGCATTTTTAAAAAAATTTAAAACATAGTATACACAATTTTCAAGGACGTATTTCTTTTTATAACTCCTTAACCAGTGTTCGGGGGCACTGATTAACATTTTCATTATCTTTTTCAATAACACCAACAACATAACAAATATAATAACACCAACACCAACAATATAATATTGACATAATTTAATGTATGGTCCTTTATGTTTATTTTAGATTTCATGTTGATTCCTTATGTTTTAAAAGTTTTAAGTCAGTCTCTTATGTTTTAAAAGTTTCAAGTTGGTAAAAAGTGTTACTACATTAGAGTAAGATAGTCATTTCTGTCACTTGACCGTTTATAGATATGAGTTAAGAATACGGGTGTTGGAAGTCAAATTATTTACAGAATTAGTTTTAAATTATTTTTTATTTTTTCTATTTTATTAAACTCAATATCATGTGACCGAAAGCACTAACTTATCTCAATGTAAGTAACATTTTGGATTAATTTAAAACTTTTAAAACATAAAGACAAATTTAAAACTTTTAAAACATAAAGGAGCAACTTAAAACCTAAAATAAACATAAAGCATGAAACATGCAATTAAGTCTAAAATATTCTTATAGTAAAAAAAATTAAGTCTATAATTGAAAGTGAAAAAGTCAGCCCAAAATCATGTATTTCTTAATTTATTTATTTTTTAAAATGAATGTATTTCTTAATATATAATATAGATATAGTGTAGATAATAGTTCCTATTGTAGCAGGTAATTCTACTTTAATGTGATTTAATTTTTATATTAATATCTTAAATAATATTATTTATGGATAAAATAGTAAATAAAATAAAATAAATGAAAGGTAGAAAAGGTAAAAAAAAATAAGGTCAAACTCATGTATTCTCTTTATATGTTGTATAGATGACACTTCTAAAATTTTAGTCAAGATCCACCACGAGATATAGTTCTAAGGTGGATGGTCGAACATATCAGTACTACACGACCACTAGCACTCATCTAGTAGTATAGAGCCTCTAATTTTTTAAGTTTATTGAATAACTAATGTATTTGGTATATATTATAGACTCAATACATTAGACATTCATTAAACATGAAAAATAGTTTTTTTTTTCTTATAAATGTGACTGAAATGAGTATCAATCGAGTAATATTCTGGTTATTCCAAATCGCTAAACATCTATAGACAATTTTCGAGGCACACACTATTACGGGGAATCAAGTTTCTATATCTTCAAACTCGGAGATGGCGTCTATAAGTCATTTACATTTTTTTTTGAAAGAATAAGTCATTTACATAGCTTTTGTCAAAAAAAAAGTCATTTACATAGTAGTTATTCATTAGAACAAAAATAAGTAATCTAGTTAGGACTTTCAAAGGTTGATTGAAGAAAAATGATATATACTTTTCTAATTATACAGCAGTTTATCTAATTATAAGATATTTAGCTAAATTATCCTTGTAGCATACTTTTCTAATTGACAAACGACATATACTTTTCTAATATTATCATCCTTTCTCTTGATTATTTGTATAAGTCAATATTTATATTAAAGGAATAGGACTATGACAAGTAGTAACTTGTTTTTTTAATTGAAATCCTATCAAAATTGAAACCTATTAATTAATTAAGAGAAATCATTGACTTTGGCAATGATTTGTTGTGAAAGATATATCATCGAGATTACTTCTTGGCATTTATGTATTTGTTGTACATGTTTGAAATACTAATTTTATTTTGCCTAAAAAAGATATATTATTTTCATTATCAACGATACATACCTTTCCTACATACCTCACCAAAGTCAATGGCTCTTGAAATTATGATGCCACGGGACTTGTTTTCGCTCCAAACATTATAAAATCTTGTTGGTACGTTTGAGTTTGAGGTATAAGATAAAACATCATGATCTTATATGAAATTATGACACACTTATTTGTTGAAGTCTCAATCACATTTACTAGTATCATCAAGATTTGAGACTCTTCCTTTGCCTAACTGAATGCTTCAGTATAGGTTTTCAATGGCAAAAACTTTAAAGGCGTGTGATTGTGAAAGTGATGAAAAAACGAGACATAGCCTTACTTATAACTTAAGATACTATCTATCATAGATTCTACTCCGTTCAATATAGGTAGAAGGTGTCTTCATTCCGGCTTGAAGCGCCACAAAAATGTGGTGGTGAATGTGTCCCAACTTGATTGTGGATGACGAGATGACCACCATAGCCACCATTGAAGAGTCGGACCACACATAGTCAAATCAACCACCATCATCTTTGCAACCTCGGATTTTTCCGTTGCCTTGAAATATTTTTCAGTACTTAGGATCCATCCGTATGCATCTTCGTCTCCGTCGAATAGTGAAAGCTCCATCATTGATCTCAAGTAGTAGAAATGAGATCGAGAATGAAAGCACCAAATAATAGGACTCAATTCGAGTATGGATTACACTCCAAAAATTAATAGAGGAAATTAAAGATAAAAGAAAGAAAATTAATTGTTTTTCATTGATTCTCATAATAGGGCATACAATGTTTATATGAACTTGTTGCATACTCATGATAAGATAACTACAACAACTACACAATAGATCCCTCCACACAAAAAAAAAAACGCAATAGCATTGCTTAGTAACTAACTAATAGAATATGCTTAAAAGATCCCTTTTAAAAACTAGCCAAGTCATTATTTCTTACTATAATAAGATAAATCACCAATGAGTCTCTTTGGACCATTAAGTTCATTAGGCCTTCTTATGATGGTATCACTTCCTTTGCCTAACTGAATGCTCCAATATGAATTTTCAATGGCAAAAACCTTAAACGAGTATAATTGTGAGTGATGGAAAATGAGACATAGCCTTACTTATAACCTAAGATACCATCCATCATAGGTCCTAGTGGTTGAGCTTACACTGTATTCTACACAAATCAATATTAAGTATTCAAAAGCCTATCATTATTAATCACGTTTAATGGGTATACCCATCATAAAATGAATCACAACATCAATCCATTTTTGTAAAACCAAAACCTCACAATTGATCGTAAAACTAAAACCTCCCGGTTCTTGCTACATACATGACCGCCAACATGTCCAATTGTGTATAATTACAATTTTATACTATTTTTAAATTGATTCTAATTGCAAGCTCTTGCTTTGATATGTTGAAACATGGCCTTGAACGACGTCTGTCCTACCATATTTTTGTTAAAAACTTGATAACCGACTTAAAGATCGATTAATCTGGAGGGTTAATTGAAGTCAAAGCAAGATTTTATATGGACTGACCCAACAAAGTAATTATTAGCACCTTCAAGAATCGATTTGAACGACCTACAGAGGAATATCTCCGCCACTTTGTTTTCCATTTTCACCGATAAGCCGCAAACAGTTGTGAAAATGATAAGGTATCTTCACTCTGACTTAATTGCTTCAGTCAAAGATTATAAACATCATATGATATGAACGGGTATAGGTATAATGCAAGTCCAACAATTTCAAAACTGAGTTGCTTGATAAGAAAATTACATTAAAAAATAGCAGAGGAGGTATTGATTACCAACAGCAGTTAGGGAGTCATAAGTGGTTTGGTAGGTTGGAGGAGCAACAAATATGAATTAGAGTGATAAAGAGGTTATGGGTTCAACTCCTCCCTCTAACAACAATACAAGTAACTAAGGTGTTTAAAAGTGGAGAATTTAAGTCTACTAGTTTGATCTTTTTGGACCATGAGCCTTCTCACACACACAACAAAAAACACAAACTAACCCACTATGTTTCTACACGCCAATTGAAGTAAGATAATGAATTTGGAAAAAATAATTTCACTTTTAAATCAACAAATGAGATTATTTAACTATATGAAATTGATTGTGTAATTTAGACCTATCGACCTTAAACCAATTGTCGAGATCAACTATTGCGAAAAATTACGTGAAAAAGTGACTACAAAGAATCTAGGTCCTTGATTTTACGAGTGTATCTCTCTATCCGTCGAATATTGAGAAATACTAGAGATGTAGCAAAAAGATCAACAAAATAATCATCTACCAACTTGATGTAACAAATGTGAATTAAAAGTTCCAGTAACAATGAATGTTGGACATCATATAAGGTAGGATTCATATACCTACTAATATCAAGTTTTGAGTAAAAATGTAATGTCCAACTCAATTGTGCGGTTTATGTTAATCCATCATGATGATTCTCCGATGTTTTAGGCTCCCCATACGATCAAACAATGTATTAGAGCCAATGATTCAACTAAAGGTGGGTAGTTCAACTTGCTTTTTTTTGAGAAAGGGTAGTTCAACTTGCTATTACATTAAAATTTGTTTTATGTTGAAATGTTCGTTGAAATTGCTTGTGTTTAACGTTTTATTTTCGACAAAAAAAATGTTTGTGTAGTTACCTTCCAACAAAAAAAGATGCCATGGAAAACATAAAATCCGTCATTATTCCAAAGTCCAAACACATTTTAAATGTTGAAAGCTCGGATGCTTCAGATAAATCAGTGTTAAACATGCAAAGTCTATTTGGTTTTTGAATATTATTATTATCTTACGCTCAGGTCTACGGTACCGCCATTTTATACGGTTGATATGATTGGGACTGGTTACCATTATATGATCAAGTTCAATGTATACAATTGCTGATAAAAATATACGAGGATAAATTTATTTGGAAACTTATATTAATTAGGTTTTTAAGCTGACCTTAATTAAAATATGGAACACTGACCCACTATATTTGATCACATGCCTATCATTTTCTGCAATATGGATTATTAATTCATTGCAAGACTACCTCAAAAAATAATGTGTTTGTATCCCCTAGAATTGTTCTATGGTTCAAAAGTTATTGGATCCGTTAGATTTAGGAGAAACTCTATTATGGTCACAAATATAAATGAATAGTATTTGAGATTGATAATAAAATGATTTAATATATTTAGAAAAAACATTTTTATGCGTGTGTGATCAAACATTATTCATTTATGTTTCTGACTATAGAAGAATTCTCGTAAGATTTACAGTTCCAAGAGTTGATGCACCATAAAACAACCTTAGAGGTTTTTAGTCCATAAATAAGTTGAGAAGCTTTCCTTTAACTTCAACATTTTTAACACGTTTTAATTTAAAAGTTATGAAAAAGAAGAAACTTGTAGTGGAGTACTTTCAATTTGGTTAGAGCAAGATTTCGATTTTTCTTGTAGTACAATACCTTAACCATTTTATTTTTCATATTCTAAAATAATGGCTTGGAGTATATAAGATTCAATTAATTACTATATATAATTACAATAAAATTTGATCATTTGTACAACGCGAACCAAAGAGGCATGGTCTGCATAATTTTCCATGCCAGAAATAATGATGATTATTTCGATATAAAGATCATGATCCCATAAACTTAATGCCAAATTTCAAAGTCCTCCTTATAATATCAACTTCCTCCTTTTTTCTAAGACATGAAGATGTCCAATCCTAAACTTGTTAGACGCGTGTAAAATCTAAAACATCCCCATCAATGGAAGTTGAGTGTAGCAGAAATGATTTCGCTCTAACAACATAACAAATTAAGATTCAAGTATTTGATAATAAAAAAAAAAAGATATATCCATATTTAATGTTAGTTACATGAAGTGAAGGGAGTCTATGAAAAAAAAATCTAACATGCTCATATGTTACAATTGCGCATCTATAAAAAGCTTGCAGAAAAGGCTTATTAGGAAGAAGAAAAACAAAATAAAAACTAAGTAACAACCAAAAACAAACGAAACTAGATGGTGATTTTGTTGGTACACTTAAAATAATAGGCTTGTCGCCGGTTTCAAAAGGCATCGCATCTATAAAAAGCTTACAGAAAATGATGCAGGAATATTATAAATAAAATAAAAAAACAGTGATATGATGATGATAATAGCAAGAATAAAATAAAGAAAATTACCTTTGACCCAGATCTCTATTGAGAAAGTTCTTAACTGCATCTAATTAAATTAAAAATGAAGTTGATTAAAGACAAATAATTTCAACTCACCCTACAAAATTACAAATTTTAACAAGGACTACCATAAGTTCGAAAATATAAATATTCTAAGACATAATTGATACTAAAAATTCACAAAATCTGGTGGGTGAATAATGAAAACAAAACAACCAAAAGCTCCACTTGTGTTTTTCTGCACATTCCAATCCAAGCAAGTCCTACTTTGTTCAAAGCATGCAATCAGTTCTTGCAGGCAACCTCCTGAAGAAATTGAGTGGCACAGAAGGAAGCTTGTGACGAAACCTCGGATGTCTCAACACATAAATTCCACTGAGAAGAGCCACAACTTGAAATGGAGTCACATAAAGTACAATAGCAGCAATCAAACAGAATAGCACAAAAAGTGCAGTAGCTCTTGGATCTCTCCAGCTCAGCAAAGACTGCAATCTTTCTCCCTGAGTCGCCAAATCCCCAACAACAGTTTGTATCCTACCGGCTATACTTCTAAGACGATCGTATCGCATCCTCACGATGTCAGAAGGTCTTGTGGTTGGAAATGTGTCAAACTCTTCATCTAGTTCGTCAGGGTGTGCGGAATCAGCATGGGAGAGACGTGTGTCCATGTGAGGTGGGTGCCTTGGCCTCCATCTATAGTACCAAACTCCAATCAAAAAGAGGTAAAGGAAAATTGTTGGTAAGATAAGTTCAGGGTACATGACAAGTATTATAAATAAGATATGAATCAGAACTGTTGTGATAGGGTTTTTCCAATTGCAGATTTGGTCAAACCACTTTCCAACAGCGATTAATCCACTCAAAACCCCCATGATTCTGAAAAAATTGGCTTTGCTTCTTCTCATACTCCACATGTGGGAACCGACATCCAGCATATATTCCACTACCTCCTTTCTCAGCGGCGGCTCAGCACGGCTGAGTCTCATGGAAACAATCTGAGTAGCTTGATGCCTCAGATTGTCGAGCTGGCTAACAGTTAATGGATGAATGTAATGCATCTTGGGCAGCAATGGATTTGAATACATGTGCATCATGTTAAGCAAAGAAGAGCAAGTAAACCTTACAGCCAGTTGAATTTCTCCCATTTTCTTCACCCCAGTTGGATGAAGAACTAGAAGCGGATAGGAATGTGTGTAGACTCGATCAGTCTCGAGTGTGGAAAGACGGATTCTAACCTTGCCGATTTTTGAATCTCTTTGTCCTCCAGGCTTATCACCACCATGGTGCAAGTGACAGTTATCGAATACACCAATTGTAATGACAGTGCACGGATCAAAGACCTCCCAAGTATACTGCTCATTCCACCTCGGTGCAAAGCTATCAATGATGGTTCTTGTACGCACCCATTTCTGTCCATACTTTGCTACACAATAAGCATCAGTGGTCCCCCTCCCATTATTAGATTTCATCGGCATCAAACCGGAAGCATTCAATATCCCCACTTCCAGAACTCCAATACTAGACTTCCACAGCTGTTTCGCCGTTGGGCGAAGATCACTACTGTAGTGAGTTGATTCATCCAAAACATGATAACCACCTTCTAGACAGACCCTCATATGAATCCTGCTTGCAAACTTGATTTCCTTCTTCTTGTCCCCTTCCATAATAACAACATGCTTTTCAATATTGAACCACCTAGTGTTCACAGGTTTGTGATCAAGTCTCCGTTCCATCAACTGTAAGGGAATAACACACTTCCCTAGCAGTTCCTCTTTGTTAGGCGCAACCCTATCTTCCACACTCAAAATCAGCGGCTCCTCAAACGGTTCCGCAGCCACAAACATCAAATCCTCATTCCACATTGGATTGATACTCCTGCTCTGAGAGATTCTAGTCCTCAAGGTCTGATTTCCCAAAATAGCCTTCACATAAACCTCCGGGAATCTTCCCTTATCAGACGGCTGCAAGTCCTGTGCCTCGATCACATTAACCCTCAAATACCAAAGCTTAGGAGATAGATACACCTTCGACCTAATATTTGCAAGAGCATCAGTCCCACTAACTGTTGCCGCATCCGAGTGCCACGCCTCAGGAAATGCTTCATCAGCTTGAGTACCCATCCAAACAGCCAGCATCAGCTCCCCTTTCACCTTATCACTCTTCCTATCCTCCAATCTATACCACTGCGGCGCCAGAGGACTATCCGGAGGAACCCTCTTTGGAATCTCATTGAGATCAAACCAAACACGACCAATAAAATCATCCTTCACAAAATCCTTATCTTTCACAAAAACCTCAAGAACCGAAGCCTGAATCCGATCCTTTGAAAAAGCAAAAACCTGATTCCATTCCGGATTAGTCTTCTTCTCGAAATGCCTTGTGGTTCCTTTGTAGTTACCAAGCTTGACTTCAACATAAGGGTCACAACTACCAGTAACATCTTTCGAAGGTAGCTCCTTGGCCTTCACAACCCTAACATAAAGATACTGCATTTGCTCAACAAGGTCATAGGTACTTGTTAGCTTGTCTCCAGAGACCTTACCACCAAGGTGGGGTTTGGTCTCTTTCAACAGAAAATCTTCTGGTGGAGGCCTCTGCATCTTGTTGGCTCAAAGAATCACAGAAGCAACAATCTCAAATATTGATTTTTTTTTTCTTCCTTCACTAGTGGTAGGAGCTTTGAAAATGTGTTTTTGAATATAAAATGAAGCGTTCCAAGGAACCTAAAAAAGAGGAAAACACAGTCAAATAGCCGTTACAGTGTAGCAAATCGAGTAACCTTAATATTCGGAAAAAAACTTTAAAATACACAAACTAAGAAGATAAGGTAGTAACTCAAAAGATGCAATTAATGCATATCTAGTGGATGTACACATAGATCTCTCATATTATCGAGAATGTGGAGATTAATTAACCTTAATAAATTAATTAATTAATCCAAGAGCTTACTTTACTTGAAACCTTCAGATCCGATTTTCACTCTCTAAGAACAAAAAATAAAATAAAAATTAAAAAATATAAAAACATTCATAAAAAGTGACAGAACAATAATCTGAAACTAGTAAAAGAATGTTTGATGGTTGTTGCCGACAAAATGCACCATGAGATGGAGAATGTTGTTTCCAAGTTTCATACTTTATGCATTCTAAAACCTTAACTTTGATTTACTTTTTAGTACTTCCCTTGAACTTGATTCAACTTTTTCTAGCTACCAAACACACACCAATAATTCTTTTCTTCAAAGCTGAATCAAAACACTTACACACTGCTATTAATCAAAGCTTAATCAAAATATAGTTTTTTTTAGAATTAACACCGAAAAAAAAAATGTACTTAATTAAAAACGAAAGTAGAAACTAGGAAATTCTAATCACAACCCAAATCATGAAAATGAAAAGTGAGAAGAAGACATAAATAAAGGAGAGATTTTTATGTTAAAAAAACTAAAATGGGAAGAAGTACCTTAGAGAAAATGGGTTTGTTCTGAAATGGGAAATGTTTTTTTAGAAGAAAAAGAAGTAGCAACGGAGAGGATTGAGAAGAAAGGGGGGTGTAGAAGGAAGAGTGTTTGTACTTTACTTTTCCTTTGATAGGATCTGATGAATCTGTAGAAAATATACAAAGAAGCTCCCTACTTTGCCTTTTTGCAATAGTGTTAGACTGGACCTCTGTTGCTGTACAGGGTGGTGGATGAAGGAATGGCTGTGGGCCCCACTTCATACGTGTGAAATATTTCGGTCGGTACTCACACGTGTGACATTCTCATGATTTCGTGTTTGCACTTTACTTGCCCTGCCTTGTCCCTATGGTTGTTTGTAAGAGGTAGATACAATTAAGTAATTATAATTACACTTCTAATTGTCTTTTCAACCAATAATCATCACTTATCTATGAATCACTGACACTCTTTAGATCTGACACTGACACTCACCAATGCATATGATTATATTAAATGATGTCAATTTTTTAAAATTATTATTGGTGTTTGTGTGTTTGTGTCTATGAAGCGCGGACACTCCTCAGATTAGGCATGTCCTGGTGTCGAACATACGTTGTGTCCGATTCTGGCACTTGTGATTATAATGAATTATGTAATTTTTTCAAATTATTATGTGTCAGCGTGTAAGTGTCTGTCGTGTCTGGTGTTTGTATCCGTATTCGTATTTCATAAGTTGGTGCCCATGTTTTTACTGTATTTTCTTGTGTTTTCTATTTTTTAAGTTTTACTGTATTTTATATCAGATTAAATTTTAATTATTTTTTAAAACTAAATTAAAAGAAACTTAAGAGTTAAGCTCAAGCTCCTGTATTATTTGTTGAAACAAAAAGTAAAAGGATAAAGATGAAATTGGGTGAGTTTGTGACGTTGGATTCTGAAATTTCAAAGTGGTTTGGGGAAGGGCATTGATGGAGTTTCAGCCTCACACTTTTTGAACTGTTACTTTTTGATCTAGCTGGCAAATTTGGAAGGGTTATGATCTTTTATATTGACTAAAGAAAGCTAACATGGCAACTTGTGACCCACTCACTAATGATACTTCTTTTGAATTAATAATTGAAGCAAGAGCAACTAAACGGAGATGAGAAAGGAAGTTTGTTCACCAATCATAAATTATAAATGCATTATTTCTAGATTTGTTGTTGATTTAATTGTTTAAAAAATGGTGCAAAGTAGAAAGGGTAAGACATTCACCAAAGTAGTCAAATTGAAATCAACTTTAATTAGTACATTAGTAATATTATTATACGACAACAACATGTGATTCATCCGTGTGGGAAGGGATTCATCATCTAAAATATATGGCCAAAAGTTCAATATTTAACTCTTAAAATCTATTTTGTGTGTACAATATATTGTATGATTAGGATAAGCTCATTTATCTCTAAATTTAGTGCAGATTGATGAAAAAAGGATTAAGGTAGTTAGCTTGAAAAGGCATATATTATCAATTCACTAGCAAACTTTCATGTTTGGTGAAGTTCAAAAAAATTCCTAAGAAAAGAGAGGGTAGTTTGCAAGACATGTCATTAAATCTTTCCCTTCAAGTCCAACTTTGACATATGTTTTATGCACATATATATTCATATTCTGATTTCCCAATACTTCACCCCTTGCTTTTACATTCTAAAATCATCAAATCAAATGAATCTCAAAAGCAATAACTTCCTGTCTCTTTTGGTTCCCATAGCTGCAATTTTTGCATCTTTGCATCTCATCAATCCAAATCCACAATTCCTCACCAACTTCAATTATTTCAATTTCACAACCCTTTCCCCGTCATCTGTATACTTGGGCAGGGACCATCATCATAGACCACACAAAAAACACCCTGACAGTGGAAGTGATGGTTCTGTTTGTGATGATTTTCCACCTGGAATTCCACCTCCAAACACCAACACCATTTCTTACCTTTGTGTTGATCGAAAAGGGTGTTGTAATTTCACAACTGTACAACAAGCCGTTAATGCAGTTCCAGATTTCAGCTTAAAAAGAACCGTAATATGGATTAATAGTGGCTTCTACTAGTAAGTCAATTGGTCCTCATCACTAAAAGAGTAACAAAAATTAAAGAAAAAAATAAAAAATTGTATCTAATTTTGTACACAAAAATTTACACCAATTTCATTTAATTGATTTGTATATAACTTTTGTTAGCAGTTCAACTTCTTTTTTTTTTTTTGAAGGAAGCAGTTCAACTTTTTATTGCTTTGATCTGTTTCATTGTAGTTAAGAATATTTATTTACTTGGCTCATCAATCATCATGTCATTTTTTTTCACCAAAAAAATATGTACATTTCCACCCAAAATAAAATCATAATCTTTTTTTATGTCAGTGAGAAAGTTACGGTTCCCAAAACCAAACCAAACATAACATTTCAAGGACAAAGCTATACTTCAACTGCAATTGCATGGAATGATACTGCAAAGTCTGCTAATGGCACGTTTTATAGTGGCTCCGTTCAAGTTTTTGCCTCCAATTTCATTGCTAAGAAC
>Ga0099826_10001365_pt1 | contig 14520 bp, 6 predicted proteins | sample Mtrugardesep15_FD_76830 | JGI IMG/M metagenome (GOLD analysis project Ga0099826, IMG submission 76830) | Root nodule microbial communities of legume samples collected from California, USA - M. trunc garden sep15 | ecosystem: Host-associated > Plants > Roots > Nodule | place: USA: California... | reverse complement strand
TTTATAAAAAAACAATCATAGAACTCAGCTAAACAGACCAATTCTAAGCATCAAGGTGATACATAGAGAGATATACAAATAACAATGAACGAGACACGAAACACTTAGAGCACCCACATTGGTGAGGTCTTCACCATTTAAGACCTGGTACCTAATAGGTACCCCCAATGTGGTAATTTTTTTTAGGGTCTTCTACGACCCAAGGTCTCACTTAAGAGCCCAATGCTTAAGTGGACCCCACATTACTCTTTCTTGAAATAATGATTGTCATTGTATTATTGCTTTTCACTATGCTTAAGTGTCTTAAATAAATAGTTATTGGTGGGACCCATATAAACACTTTGTTAGAGTGTCTCTATTGGAGTGGTTGAGTACCTATTAGATACTATTATTATAAAATTATAAAAAAAATAAAATGATGTGTTCAAGTGGGACCTATTTAAGACCTCAAAATTGAGGGTTTCCATTGAGACAAAGGGAGTATTATACTCCCCTCCGTCTCTTAGTATATGAATAGTTTATACGAATTTAATTGCTTGTAGTATTATTCGTAATGAGGCTCGGTTGTGCGCTGGTTGTTGAGGCATCTCAGGAACGGCTACTCATTTGATCTTAGGTTGCAATTATTTTGGTTCCCTATGGTAGCTAGTTCGTAATTGGTTGGGTATTTCTGCGGTAGACCCGGCTGACATATCTGATCATTTTATTCAATTTGGCAATTTAGTAGGTGGTCCTAAAGCGCGATGTTCCATTTGTATGTAATTTGGTTTTCTTGCGCTTGGGAAATTTAGAAAGAAAGAATTAATAGGATTTTCAATAATACGGAATGTTCTACTCTTCAGCTGTTGAACATGATTAAGTGGCTTTCTTTTTTGTGGCTAAAGGCAACTCATGCTACTTTGCCTTTTGTTATCATAGTTGGTCGATTAGTCCCTTTGCGAGCTTGGCCACTGTGTAATTCTGTTTTCTTGCGCTTGGAAAATTTGGAAAGAAAGAAATGAAAGCATTTTCAATAATATGGAATGTTCTACTCTTCGGTTGTTGAAAATGATTAAGTGGCTTTCTTTTTTGTGGCCGAAGGCAAATCATGCCACTTTTGCTTTTTGTTATCATAGTTGGTAGATTAGCCCCTTAACCAATTTGGGTATTGTGTAATTATATTTTCTTGCGTTTGGGAAATTTGGAAAGAAAGAAATAATAGGATTTTCAATAATATGGAATGTTCTACTCTTCAGCGATTGAACAGTATTAAATGGCTTTCTTTTTTGTGGCTAAAGGCTAATCATGCTACTTTTGCTTCTTTTTTTTTTTTATCATAGTTGGTGGATTATTCCCTTGGCGAGTTTGGACATTGTGTAATTATGTTTTCTTTCTGCTTCTTGTTTGGTTGTGTTGGATGTAAACTGTTGAGACTTTCATGGTAATATATTTTATTTTGACTTGTTAAAAAAATTGTGTAAAGAAAAGGATAAATAATGACATTCAGTTTTTTTTTTATGGAAAATAATTTAAACAAAAGTATATGTCCACCTTCAAAAGTCAACGGCAACTAAACAATGAATTTGTCACATTACATGACACAAACGTTGATACCGACAATTTAGAATAGCTCACGAAGGTGTTGATCTTCAACCAATATTTTAAAATGGAGCCAAAAGTTAATATGATAAGATATTTATGACATGATTTGATTATTCAATTGATTGAACCAAATGGTAAAATAAATAAATAACATAAAAAGTATAACAAAATAAATAAAAAGCTGTCAAGATTGAGTCAAAAAATCTAAAATATTTCCAATGATTGAGTCAAAAAATATAAAAAATTTCCCACGATAGAGTCAAAAAGAAATTTCTGAAGGTTGACTCAAAAAATAAAAATTCTCAAGATATAAATGTGGTCCCACGTATTCATTTGATACACCTTTTGCAAAATATGGACCCAACAAACCTTGTTCTTTCATCTCAAAACTTGCAAGAATGTACAAACAATTTCAATCAAAGCAATTTCATTGGGTTGTCACAGTTTGGAAGATTGTTTAGAGGAAACTTTCTAGGTCAACATGTATTGGTGAAAATATTGGATGATGAAAAGTTGAAGCACATAAGTTCCAAATACAATGATGAGTTTTTGATTATCAAAGTAAGTTCTTCTCTCTAAATTTCTCTATTTGACTTTATTATTTTTTTCTCCTTTTCAACCCTAATTTGATTCTGTTTACTAGGAGGAAGTAAAGTTTTGGACAAATCCAAATTTGAAAGGTTGTCACAATCTAGTTAGTTTGATTGGCTATACTTGGGAGAGAGATATAAAAGGGATTGTTTATGATATTAATCCACTTGATACTTTGGACAATGTAATCAAGAAAGGTAATGCAATTTTATATGTGTTATACATGAATTTTTCTTATTGTACATGAGATTTTTTCAAGAGGACAATTGTGGAGTAATTTCAATAAATTATGTTTTTGGTACTTAAATCGTTAAAGATATGCTTGAAAACAATGATATATGGTTTATTTTTATATTTATGATGTGATTTTTTTTTTCTTCTGAGATAGATGGCTTAAATTGGCTTCAGAGAATAAATGTAATTCATGAACTTGCTAAGCTCTTGAAATTCATTCATGACCAAGAGAAACAAAACATGGTGTTGAATATCAGTGCATCTCATATACTTCTTGATAAGGTTAGCATAGCACACTATCATTGCAATCCTCTTCGTTGCTTATGTATTTTTTTTCTTTTCAAAATTAACATTTTAATTCCAGTAGCACATTGTATACTTGATATATATATGATAATGTTTTTAAACAAGGATGTAATTGAGATATCAATTTTATATAATATAGATCGATGAAGGTGTACCACGTAGCACTTCACATGCATATCTTTTCTCTTTCCTCTTCCTCTTTAGACATTTCTACGTGGCACACCTTCATTGGTCAATGTTATATAACATTAATATTTCAATGTTACACAAATGATGTCCTTTAAGATAGATCAATTAGATAGAGATAAAGTTGTTTGCAATTGACTTATCTTGTTAATGTTTATATAAAGACATATGCGTGTATCATCTTTACTTATTAAATAAAACCTATTTTGCAGGACTACAAGCCAAAATTATTCGATTTGCTGTTGCTTAGTGAAGTGAAATTGCTCAAGGAACAATTAACAATGTCAACTAGCTACATTGATCCTTATTTTTCTCTAAGAGGTAATTCTTTTGAATACATTGAACATATTTTATTTCAAATTGTTATTCAACTATAATATTCCAAAACGTTACATTATCTTTTATTTAATTATAAAGACAGCTAATAACCGAGTGATTGACTTGAGTTTAAGTGGTTAATGAATCCAAAGGATAAATCCAAAGTTTATATCATGAGAATAAAGACACAAGAATTTGGTGCATAAAGAAGGAAAAAAAATGATAAAATAATATTTTCCTTTAATGATAGGTGGCAAATGGGATAGAAGCTGCGAAGTTTTTTCATTTGGCATTATTTTGCTTGAACTAGTAACCAAAAGAACTTCAGACATTGGAAACAGAGAGGATACAACCTTAAACATGGATAATCTGGTACACATTTGGGCTAAGAAAGAGTACAAACCAAATTGTTCCCTTGTTCATAAACATCTGCAAGAAGATTGGCTTTATTGTGCTGAAGATGGTGTTGCAATAACTCGACTTGCTTTGCAGTGCATAGAATTTTTTCCAGCAAATCGTCCTTCAATGACGGATGTGTTGCAAAATTTAGAACATCTTTCAGTGTTGCAACATTCGTTTGATGCTAGATCAGCTAAAAGGGAAAAGAAATTGATTTCAGCATGATGCAAATATAGCTTAGGTAAGACAAATATTTGATAGTAAAATAACTTTATCTTCCTTACTAACTTGTATTACAATGACAAGAAATTGCTATGTGAATCAACTTCGTCTTATTTACTTGATCTCTAAGAAAATGTAATTTTCTCTCAATATGCTTACTTCTACCCTACCTCATAGGATCATTAGCCAAATCAATTGCTAACTTGTTATCAACAAGCAAATTAATTTTATCAACTTCAAATACATTCAGTTCTTCCCAACATCATTTCAATCCATAGTTCATGACAGGATGATACAGCTGCTATATCATGCTTCTTAGAACTTCATGATATTGGATCATCACAAATCCTGAACAGATAGCATGCAACACTCTTTTGTCATATTGATCTCTTCCATAGTCAGAATATTAGTATCCATAAAATGTTGTCTTCTTCTGAGTGTTTCTTTAACTAGGCATCAACACTCCATAATAAACTGTTTCTTTGATGTATTTCAGAATTCTCTTAGCAGCTGTCAGGTGATAAGCTTTAGGTTTCTCTATAAACCTACTAAATAATCAAACATTGTGACTTATATAGAGTAGCATCCACATGTTCATCATTTGTTTCTTTGCTCAGTTTAGCACCTATTTCCATAGGAGTAATTGCAAGGTTGCAATTGCTCATTCTGAATTCTTTAGAATATCTTTTGCATATTCGATGCAAGAAAACTCCAGCATCTGCATTCACAAACTTCATTTCCAGGAAATATGACAAGTTGCCTAAGGGTGCGTTTGTTTAAGCTTTAAAAAAAAATAGATTTTGGTTAAAAGGATCAAGAGATTTTTTTTTTTTGAAAATTAAAGAATTCTTTTAACACAAAATATTTTTTTTTTAAAGTTAAAACAAACGCACCCAATATAGCTTTTCATTTTAGGGTCAAAATAGATTTTTTTTGATAAAATGATTTTTTTAAAAATCCTAAACAAACACTTTAAGGGCCCGTTTGATATAGCTTTTTTAAGAAATAAATTACTTATTTTAAAAAATTAATCACTTTTAAGAGTTTTGCATCTGTTCATTACAGCTTTTTAAAAAAATCAGAATCTAAAAATAATCTAAAAACAGCTTCAAATGAGAAGCCGTTAAGAGCAGCTTCTCAAAGAATAGATTTTTTTTAGAGGAGAGAGAAAATATTGTTTAAAAGATTGAACTAATTTTGTAGCAAAAAATCCCTTTCATATAGTTGTATCAAAACAAACTAGATTATTTGTTTAAAAAAAGTTATTTTTATTACGGTAAACAAACGCAAAATAGATTCTGATTTTTCATAAAATCTCTAAATTATTTTATATCAAAATCACTTTTATTTTAATCCGTAACAAACGGTCCCTAAAATAAAATAAAAAAGTGATTTTTTAAAGAAAAAAATAGATTTTTTTTAAAAAAAAATCTGAAACAAACGGAGCCTAAATCCGACATCTCAAATTCAAGCATTAAACTAGCCTTGAATTTTGTCAAATCAACAACATTTGATCCTGCAATGAGCAAGTTATCTACATAAAATACCTGATTTTGCATATGTGAACCTTTTAACAGATATGCACTTGGTGAATCTTGAGCTTGTGATAAAACTATCAATTCTTTTGTTGCAGGCTATGGGAGCTTGGTTTAAACCATACACAACTTTTCTTAACCTATACACATTTCTTTCTTGGCCTTTAATTTCAAAAACAGGTGGTTGCATCTTCCAACCTTTATATGATGCTATGGCTACCATTGTTCTAATAAGTTTTTCAGTCCTTGCTACTAGAGCATACAATTCATCTAAACCAATACCATGATTTTGTAGGAAGCCTCTTGCTACCATTCTTGCTTTATACTTAGCAATATCACCATTTGGTCTCAGTTTTAGCTTATAGACTCATTTCACATCTATAGCTTATTCTAGACTCATTTGGTATATTCTTTAGCTTTAAGGACCCTCTAGCCATATTCAAAATACTTATATTCTTTCTCTCGGCAATACCATGGTGTGGTATATAAGAAGCTGTAACTTCATGTTCAATATCTTCTTTCTCACATATTTTGCAAATTATGCTGTGTATTCACCTCCACAATTAGTTCTCAATTTCTTATAACAGTGATAATACCGTATTTAAGTGGTCTCAATACCATAATAAAGTGGTCACAGTAACATATTAGAGAGTGGTTTCAATATTAAATTTGAGTGATTTTAATAGCCATATTTAAAGGTGTAAGTCTCGAATGGTTAGCTACGGTGCAGTAGTTAATCACACAGTTGTAGTTGGACTTATTTTATCTTGAAGTTGTTGTCGTTGTTAGTCTGTCTTCCACAATTTTAGACACTGCAACAAAACCTCTTAAAAATAGCGACTTGGTCGTGACTCAATCAAATAATAACTTAAGTGGATACAAATTCTTTTTCAAAATAGACCTTAAAAATTCAAATACAACGGTTTTGAAAATCGAAAAAACCAATAGAGAGCAACTACCTTTTTGAAAGTTGAAAGAGTTTTTGCAAATACAAATTTGTCTTTCTTTTCTATTTTTAATTTTTTAACAAATATCCTTATGAAACATGTTAATGGATCTACAAAACAATTTATTTTTTTTGAAAGAATAAATATTTAACTTTTGGAGAATTAGGATGCACAGTTTTTGTTATCAAATTTCTATCTTTAGTTCACAAACATGTGCCTTAGGATTGCCCCTATTTTACTAAGATATTATATTTTAGGACAAGTTGAAATTGGTCATTCTTTTATTTTATCAAGGTCTAAAACAATATTTGTTCACATCTAGCAGTCTTACGATCATTAGAGTGCATAATATATGTGTTTTGTTCCTATTGAACCATTTAAAATCCTTTTGTATACATAAGTTTCTTTCTTGAAGCCTAAAAATTTCATTTTTTAAATACTAGAGTTCTAATCACAAATGATCTTTCGTATATATATATTTCATCCTAGATACAATTTGACCCATGTGTACTGTCATATCTCACATGCAACATGTTTAGTTCTTTGCAATTTAGCTAGCAAGATTTTTCCATACGTGTATTTATTCTCCAATCTACGAACTCGTGATTATAATTGTGTTAATTAAGCTTAATAGGCTAAAGAGTAATCATCTTCCATTCTGGTGCTTACATGAATTCAAGTATTCAACACTTTAAGATTATAATTAACATGTAACCAGCTCTTGTGTATTAAAAACATAGATAATATTAATATTGATATATTCCTCTCCCATAATTCCAACAGAAAATCCAAACTCAGTATCCATATAAAATGTAGAAAAATTAATTCATTAGTTTTTATTTATTGATTTCCGTAGTTATATATTTACAATATAAACAAGTTTTACATAGATATTAATTCAATATCATGTATTTAATCATCTAATTCAATATATATAATTAAATTTGAAGAAAAATAATATTACAGCTTGATAAAGTGATATAATATGAACAAACTTCCAAGTGAATTTCATTTAAATTAAAAATATGTAGTTATCAAACTCATTTTTTTAGTACATGAAATAAAATAACTTGTTCTTTTCTAATACTACACACACTAAATTTTGGAGAGAGACATATACTCTTTTAACACAAATGCTTAATTAAGATCTACCTTCAACTAGGTCAGCTGGATTTGGGTAGGTTGTTTTGTTGCTTCCAGTGGCTGAATCCTTAGTATTGAATATTAAGACCAAGGTAGAAATCTTTACTACCGTTACTTCTATAATCCGACACAGAAAAAATTTAAGTGAGTGACGAGCAAGTATAACCGGTATAGATCCCCATACGAAGAGAACAGCCCAAAAAAGTTGTCGCGGCAGCAAGATGGAGAGAAGGGAAGCCGAAGAAAGTATTCCAAAGAGGAAAAGGGCAAAGCTAAGAATTTTTTCTTGGTGGCAACCGGGAGTCTTCGTGTAGATCTTGATTCCGATTAGCGAGCAGTAGATGCAGATGGATGTCAAGAAGGTTTGCATATGAACTTTGTGAGTATCAAAGGGAGATTCTTTCTTGTTTTGATACTGAACTTGCAATACACCAATGAGTATTGTGTCAAGAAACACAAAGATGGCATGGCATGGGATTGAAGGGAAAAAGTCTTGATCCTTCAAAGTAGTTGGTAATCTACAAAGTCCAATTAGATATATAAAACATATTGCCATTCCTAAAACATTGTCAAAATTTTTTAGGGCTTTTGCTCTACTTTTAACCAAACCATAATAAATAAAAATATGTGCTAGCTAGTTGTTAGAAATTTGACCCAAATAAAATAAATAAAAGAGGGTAGTTCAATAAAAGGATTGAAAATGCAATAGAATCAAAACATGCCAGTACTATTAAAGTAATATATATGTGATAATAATTTTTTAATCTAGTCTTATTTAAATATTTTGGGTTCAGTGAAGAATCATATAAAATAGGGTTCTGAGGATACTTTGTTTACGGATTTGATAAAAACATAAGGAAGAGAGAGATAATAATAACAATAAATTAGAAAAGAATCAAACATCATACTGTTTAAGACGTAACAAAATAAAAAATTTACCAGTCAAAAAAACAAAATAATAAATTTAAGAACTTTTCAACAATATAATGGAAGAGTAATTAATACCTTGCTTGATTATAGTATTTCACACGGGATAAGCAGTTCACTAACTTCAATTTTCTTTGGTTTACTCTCATGGCCACTTTAAGTCTTCTTTTTCTAATTCTGCATACTGATAGGCTAACATCCTTTTCATCTTCAGGTTCTTCCAAATCCAATACAATATGGTCATTACACGCATCCATGTCACTCAACACAGAAGAATAATATATAATATTGTTAGATAGAGAATCTATATATATTGAGATCTAGTTCTTCTATGGATTTACAATGCAATTACCATCTACTTACTTTGATTTAGCTATCATTTTAAGTTGGGACGGAGTCAGAAATTAAACTTAAAAGTGTAATTTAGTAAAGAAAAATATATATTTTCAAATGCAAAACTTATAAATAAATGTAAGAAATTATAAGATATTTGCGAAGTTAATTATTGTTGTCAAACAAATATAAAAAAGAACTAACATTTTCTTCGAATAAATTAATCTTTATACTTAATTTATATTTTGCTTAGTTAAAAGGCTTTTGTGGAGAATCTACCACGGTCTTTTGATAGGCGAAAAATATGGGTTGTAATTATAGCACGCAGTGAAAGATGTTGAGCACGATGTCAAGACACGAGGAATGTCGAGACAATGTCAAGACATCGTGACAACACAAATAACAAACTAAAGATAAATATTGAAAGTAAAAGGCACAAGTTATTTGTTAACCCAATTCGGTGCAACATCACCTACATCTGGGGCTACCAAGCTAGCAAGGAAATACACTATACTAGTATTAGTTTGAAGTCTGCATAAACAATCTCCGGTCTACTAGATTCGCACCTAATCACTACCCAAGATATTTCTATCTAAGACACTCCTAGATATGAGACCCGTCTCACTTCCCCTCAATCACTCACCAGTGATAACAGCAAGTACAATTAAAATGGAGACGCACTCCGAGAAACAAAATCCACTCTTGCTTAAAAGCTTATGAGTGATTCACAACTTACAAATCAACTATCAATCCAACTCTAGCATCAAGTTGATACAAGAGTGGCTCACAAACAACAATGGACACACTAAAACCCTAATAGACACTTTGATAATTGTGGCTTCAGTCGTTTCTTAGGTTTAGCGTCTTCCTTTATATAGCCTGAGAAAGCATGGGCTTGATGAGCAACTCGGACTAAACATTCAGCTGATCCAAACCGTTTTCACCACAATATTCCAGAAGCAAATATATTGTTTCCTTAAATGTTACAACATCACACTTAAGAAACACGACAAAGCTTAAACTGTCATTTGATGCTTCTAGAAAACACACGCTTCTTGGTCAACACTCCACGTGAATCAAATCTTCATAGAATCTTCAGAGATATCACGTTTACCACAAATCTCCAAGAAAGCGAAATAATGCGCGCTACGATGTTGTACGAACATGTCAAGACATCTTGTCAAATATCTTGTTAGAACACTTGTTTTAACAAAATGCGGCCAATTAAAATCTACAAACCTAATATGGGTTTCATTAAGTCATTGCACAAATGGATTTTTTTCTGTCATTAAAAATGATTGAAGATGGTATGAGTGATATTACATGTTTTTCGTCATTTGTTGTCTCAAGTTAAGGTGTTATGTCTTTTGTCGTATGGTTTTCGTTGTCAGCATGTTACTCGTTAATTTAATGAAGTGTCTAACACTGCCAAATATATGGTATTAGTCTTTAAGTTCCTTTAAAGATGTTTAATTTAGTTATGAGTTTTCTGACTTTGCTCATCTTTGGGGATTAAGCTTTGTATTTCTTTTTCTAAGGATTTTAAATTTGCTTTGAACATTTGACTCCTTTTGATCACAAAAATATTGTGAAAATTATGTGTTTAAGACTCAATATATTGAGTAAAAATGACTAAAAATACAATATCTTATAAAGTTCAAAAAAATTAAATATAGATACTAAAAAATAAATAATAATATACTACCATAAAAAAATTGTGGGGAATGTGGCCTTTGTTGGGCCTCCAGATATGAATTATGCTAAAGCATAATGACATAATTTGTTTTTATGTAACTAACCTCATTCAAGGAGATAAGGTTTGATTGTTGTTGTCTACATGTACCAAACATGTCATTAATTTTTGTTACTTTTGATGAATTTTTTTAGAATTTATCTAATTTGGGCCTCTAAAATAAATAATGAAAAAATAGAATTTTTTTATGGATTTAATATTCATTATTTTTTTTATTAAAAGATTTAATATTTATTGAAATTTACTATTATAAATATTATGTTAATTTTAATAAACGCCTCGTATTCTTCACAATTTATTATCTTGTCCCACCAATCTCTCAGTGTAATAACAACAAATAGTTCACAATTTATTATTGAAAAATTTATTATCGATGTTATGTCATCGTGGCATGCTTCAGTCATAATATCCAGGAGCTGTTATCTTGAGATTGGCAAGTGGAATTAGTTCATACACTAAGGGAAGGTAATGTCTCTGCTGATTACCTTGCAAAGATTGGAGCTAACTCTATTGAGGCGTACCAGTCTTTTGTTGCACCACCAGCTAGAATAGCAACCTCCTACTAGCATAGTCGCTTCTACGTTTTGTTTTTCTTTCTTCAGCCTTTTGGTACAAAAAAAATAAAAAAATAGTTACATAACTAGTAGTGTATTATTTATTTTATTTATTTTTAAAAATTACTAGTAGTATATTATCGATATAATAAAATAAACAATTGAGCGGATGGATAATAATCGATATTATGTGTGCGTTTGTTTCAACTTTTAAAAGGATTTAGAGAATTTTTTTTAGAGATTCTTAAAAAAGTTTGAAGTTATTTTTGTTTAATATCTTAAAAATCATTTTTCTAAGATTTGAAGTTTTTACATTTGAATTTCTTATTTATAAAAGAAAAAAAAGATAGATTTTAGAAAAGTTACTAGAAATAACTTTTCGTTTGAGGCTAAAAATGATTTTTTTTTAACAAAATATATTTTTTAAAAATCTGAAGCAAATACTACAAAAAAATAAATTAAAAAAAGTGATTCTTTGGTTAATTTTTTTTTCAAAAGATATCCTAAACAAACGGGCCCTATATTCATCTTCAAAATGATGAAAAAAAATTAATTTTTTTCTCTTAAAAAAATAATCAATTTTTTTTTTACAAAAACGATGGATAAAAAGGAAATAAGCGAGTAATAGGCTAGGTCATTCTCTAATAATGAACCCTGTATATTACGACCATCTTCGCATTTGCACCATCTCCATGTTTTCTTTTCCTTTTTCTTTTTACGAGAAACACCAAAAGGAAAATGTCACCTAATGCAACAAAGTGGGACCCACTATGAAGTTTGGCCAAAGTTTCCTAGTGGGAAATTGTTTCTGACAAATTACTTGTAAGAAGAAAATTCAACAATGATGGCCGGCCACAAAAATAAAATAGCGAGATTCGTTTGGAGTTAGGGCTTTGGCATGACAACATGAAGAACTCTTCTTTTGAACGAACATGAAGAAGTTTTGTTTAGTCACAAATATTTGAGCATATTATTTCAGCATTCACAAATAAAAAAAGAATTATTTTAGAAATATACGTTATTTAGTTTTTCATAGAAAAAACGTTATTTAATTTAAAAAGTATTTGGTCGTTGATTTCTTTCTAAAATATTTTTAGTTTTAGTTCTATAAAACTTACGTTTGTTTTACATTGTTATAAATAACAAGGGGAGAAGATTCATGTACTGGATAATTGTGATAGAGAGAAAGTTGAAATTTTGGGAATAAAAAAAATTGAAATATAAACACTAAAATCTTTAAGATGGTTTCTAAAAATAATATTTTAGAGATAATTACGATCTTTAAAGAAAAGAAAAAGCATAGCTTAATGGTTCTAAAGGTTTTGCTAAATAACCACTAAAAAAAGCATGTGTTGTTGAGATAAATTCTAAAATCTTTCTTAAGATGATGTTTTAATGACAACAAACTTAATTGAATTAAAGAGGTTAATATGATTATGATCCATGTTAAATTTTAACAAGTTTCTTTTAGTGTTCCTTAGAACAGGATATTGCAAATGCATAGATATCAAAGAAACATAAATCTTAACACCATCAAGTGCTACGAAGAACTCCAAATTGATCAGAAGAACTTCATAATTGGATCATAAGCATTGTCGAAGCAGAAAATGAAGCATAAATTGATGTTGCGGAATGTCAAATGGTGGACATCACCAAAGTCTCAGGAGACGTCGAAGATCCTACCCCAGAGCCTCGGTTCGACGAGAAGTTGAAAGCAGCATATTCTACAGCCGAAGAAGAATTGATTGACTTCCTTAATCGATGCAGGCTAAAAAATATTGAGGTAATGCTTTGTCTCAGATGTAGTGTTGTATTTGACAAAGAGGCAACTAAAGGCCTTGAAGGTTTCATCCCAAAACCTAAGAAAAAGGAGAAATGGTATGGTGATCATAGACCTAAGTTTTCCTTTAATAAGAGTTATATCTCTTTCATCAATAACTCTTCGACCACCACTTATGTGAATAAGAGTGGCCAAGGAAAAGCTTTTGTTCCTTATGCACCTGATCAAAAGTGGGTTCAGTTGACCCATAAGAATGTGCAACATGGAAAAAACAATGTGGTGAAAGGAAGCGCCAGTCTGTTGATAACAAAGATGGTACTGCTTTGGAGTCAAAGAAGTATGCTTACAACAACAACTATAAATGGAAGAACCCCATTACAAGGACTTAATGGAGAAGGTACCAGAGGTCCAAAAAAGGCATTGCTACAAGCCTTAAAGACCAAATCCTCGACACAGAACCTAGTGAGGAAGGTCTGAATTCCCTAACCTTAGGAATCACGAGGATGATCATGACATCTGAGCAAAATGCTTAGAGCAAAAGCATGGTGGTTTAGCCGGAGCACAAGATTGAGGAGGCCTTAATGGGCTAGCAGTTAGCAAAAGATGGTTAAGAGACCATTAATGAAGATATTGTCGAAATACTTAGGTCGAAACCTTAGGAAATGATGGTCAATTGACCATAAATTTGATCATATCTATGATAAGGAATTTATATATAGTTCCTAATTGAAAACCAAATGGTAAAACTTAACACTAGTTGCCTTGAGATTCAAAATTTTGGGTAGAAACCAAAAGGAATGATTGAGATCAAAATAGATGTAATTCCTAGTTAGTACCTTTTTTGACAGGTTTGTCAATGACAAAATTGCGGGGGCAAGGAGTTATGTGTTTACTTAGGTTTTCATTAGAAATTTTGGTTTATTTGCAAGTAGTCTTATTGTTGCAAATAATCATTGGCCTGAAAATTGAAAATCTTTACCATTTACGATTTGTCGAGAGAATGAATTTCTTTTGATAATATGTTGAAATAAAAGGCACATACTGGAAAATTATAAACCTATTGTGAGAAAATAAAAATAGTACAAGCAATCTAAATTCGACAAAAAACAAATATTCGGATTTGAATTAACAAAACGATGCAAAACCTTGCCGAAACATTAAAAAAATTGGACATTGTTATGTCACAACACAACGCATAACAACACCAAACAAAAAGAAGAGCAAAAGCTGAAATCAAAGGTTGCAAACGAACACCCAGAAGGCCAAATAGCCTAATGTCGAGTTTAAACTAGAAGTTTAGCTTTCAACTTCTCATAAAGGGATTCACAAATCTCCAATTTCAAATCCACTAACTCTTCTTCCAAAATAGGGATTCTATGACCTTTCCAAGTGTGACAACCCTCTTGTGGTGCTCAATGTAACGCCCTACTTCTATTAAAGCGATAAATCACGCGAATATAATAAATATTCAAGAAATAGACGTCACGTCTTCAAATAATACACAATTGACATGGATAAAAATTTCAACAATAAAACATCACAGCGGAAATATAGCATACACCTCAAGTAGTCATGTCATCAACTCATAAATACATCCATATAAAATAATATCCAAATCCTGACACATGGGTAAAGTCTCAACAATGTAAAAGACAAATCCTAGATCAGAGCCTATCTAAGACTCTATCAACTGAAAGAAAATGGAGGAAGC
>Ga0099826_10001364_pt1 | contig 14521 bp, 7 predicted proteins | sample Mtrugardesep15_FD_76830 | JGI IMG/M metagenome (GOLD analysis project Ga0099826, IMG submission 76830) | Root nodule microbial communities of legume samples collected from California, USA - M. trunc garden sep15 | ecosystem: Host-associated > Plants > Roots > Nodule | place: USA: California... | reverse complement strand
TGGCCGTTAACCTCTCACATGTCAGACGCCACGTAGGCAGGGACTAATTTGGCCGATAATAACAAACATTTCGAAGGACTAAATTGATTGATTTGCAGAAAATGTTTTGGCTTTCTTCCCAAACGACTCTTTTCTTCCCCAACGGCTCTTTCTTCCCTAATTGTATAAAATTGGAACCCTAATTACACAATCTGCAATCTACACTCTAAAATCACCAAAATTTCATCCAATAATAAGGGGTCCAGTTCCTCCCGAATTCAAAAAACTTCAAACCCTAATTTTTTCGTATTGAATCTGAAAGCCAAAATCCTCAAAATTTCTTGAAGCAAAACTATTGAAATTGAATCTAAAATGATGGGGGTGGGAATATGGGAAAAAACAGTTATGAAAGTCGAGCTTTATCTTCGAGCTCCAAGTTTAATGGTGTTGTGAGAGTGCTTGAATGCTGGCGCCCTAGAATTTGTGTTGTTGGAAAATCCAATACTTCAAAAAACCCAGGAAGGTCATTCTATGCTTACCATATAGTAAAGTTCTAATGAAAATAGGTTGAAGATGATTGAGGAATGTAACATATCTGTAATAATATTACCATCAAATTAATCCCTGAGTTATTTCTCTATCTATCAAATAGATCCCTACGTTATATTAAAAAACCATCAAATAAGTCCCTGAATTGTTTAATCAGGTCTCAAATTGATCCTTGAAACATATGTGTACAAAATAAACTAAAGAAGGCAGAACACACAAATTGAAACTGAAATATTACATAGGCAAAAGTCATAGCTGAACACAACTTAAAAAACGTGAGAATCGCCGGAGATGATGATGATTTTGGAGAGGTGAGAATGGAGAAAGTTTTAGCAGGAAGGAGAAGAGTCAAGGATGTTTTTTTATGTTTCTGAGAGAAATGTGAGGAACGAGGTATGAGTAATACAGAGACAAAATTGGAATAACATAAAAAATAAAACTGAAAAGTGAAAACTGGAATTTTTCCACTATCAATCAAATTAATCCTTGAACACGTGGCTTCCTTTTTGCCACGTGTACAAGACAACACAACATGCAGGGTGACATATCAGCATGGCTAACGGAGCACTTGGACAGAGGGACCTTTTTGATGGACGTCTGACAAATTCAGGGACTAAGTTGATATTTCGCATAATTGAGGGACAAATTTGGCCGACCCGTGAAAATTCAGGGACGAATTTGATGGTTCACTCAATTTTAATTTTAGGTAAACTCGTACGAGTTCTCGAGTCGAGTTTACGAGTCGAGTTTACCTAAGCAAAACGAGTTAAGGTAAACTCTCGAGTTGTAAAACCTTGATCGACACGTCACAATCAACTAAATATGTGATTTAAAATAGTTATGATCAAAGTCAAACGTTTGACGGTGTCTATGGATAAGAATTTCATTTTCTTTATTGCTATAAGATAATTTCATTTTCTTTATTGCTATTAATCAATCGTAAGTTTGATAACTTATTAATGATTTGATAATATCATATCCTTACGTCATCTATAAATAAAGTTTGTATCTGCATCCAGTATTCCAGTCCAAAAGAAAAGGTTTGAATCTCCAAGAAAATCCAGGGTCTCACAGGACATATGAATCTTACAGTGTGTACTAATAAATAAATATAAAGTATCCCTAAAAAAAAAAAAAAGTAGTTAATAATATTATTCTTTTTTGAGGAAATATATATATCATCTCCTTGCTGATCTAAGATTTTCAAATTAAAACCTTAATTATATGAGATTCCACGAATTTGGATTAGTGGTTTTCTAAAATCCCATGCCACCTAAGTTCTGAAAACGCGTTATGAAACAGGGGACTGAATTGTGTCACTTAATCCAATTCTTTATTATTGCTCCATAAACATTGCGCCAATCCATTCCCATAATTTCAAGTTCAAAAGTGGTCACACACATGTCACTCTAACATTAATTACCATGCTCCTAATTTCACTTTCAATCAACATTTAAAATACAATATAAAATCTCATCCGTGCTAAATTGCACATAAGCATTTTCACAATTAATTAAACTAATAAGAAGAAGAAAAAAAGTGTAGCAGCACATAAATCCAAACACAAATTTTGTGCACCTACGAGGAAACTCACTTCCAAAGAGGTTCACCTGAAAGCTAGGCACGCACAATCACAATATCTATAAATACCTTTCTATGGCATAGACAAAATTTCTCACTAGAAAGTACCAATATCAAGTACCAACTAACATTGACATAAATATATTTCGATAAAAACTATAGTATATACTTAATTTGCATGAACAATGTCTTCAAGTGGTGCTGCTAGTTCTGCATACAGAGGAGTCCGCAAGAGAAAATGGGGAAAATGGGTATCCGAAATTCGTGAACCCGGCACTAAAACAAGAATCTGGTTGGGAAGTTTCGAGACACCGGAGATGGCAGCGGCTGCATACGACGTAGCTGCCTTGCATTTCAGGGGACGTGAAGCCAGGCTCAATTTCCCGGAACTTGCAAACACTCTTCCTCGTCCTCTAAGCAACAATGCTGACCACATTCGAATGGCAGCACACGAGGCCGCCTTGAGGTTGAGAGCCAACATGTTAGCGCCACCGGATAACAACAGTGGAACAGGCTCAGCCAGTTCCACTGATGCGGTGGCGCCTCTCAGAGTTAGACTCTCTCCGAGTCAAATTCAAGCGATTAATGATTCGCCTATGGATTCTCCTCCTACATGGATGCAAATGTCACACCCCTTTATGATGGATGATCAAACCGTGTTATATGGTAATGGGTATGAATTTGAAGAAAAGGAATGGGAGGACATACAACAACAACACAGTGATTCTCTTTGGGATCCTTAGCTTGGTACGTAACATACGTAACGTATAACGTATGCTGATCATATAATTAATATACCTATACATCATATTTTCGTATTTTAGTATTTAAATGTTAATTGGATTTTAATATTTTATACATTTACGTATTTAATGTATGATGTAATAGTTATAACTATTCAATGAATTAAGGTTGATATAATTAGAGGGGTGGGATAGTGTGACACAAAATCCACTTGATTCTTGTCATGTTTTATGAAAATTAGTAGCAAGGGATCAAAGGAATGAGTTTGGTTATATTAATTTTCTTTCTTTGAGGATGAAAGAAACAAGTAAAGGACGGTGGTGAGGATTGATAATTATTCATGATCACCTCATCATCAGAAGTGGTATACAGAAGATTGATAAATATGCAAGTTATTAATGGCATAAAATTCCATTTGTTACCATTTGTGTTGTTAGATAAGGCAGTATTTTTTGGAGGGACCCATTAATTTAACTATTTTTGGGTAGGTGTATGGCTAGATTTATTTAGAGTTTATTTATAATGGGTGATACTCATGATATTTATTTGTATACACAAATGGGGCACAAAGTCTGTTTTTTATAGGCTGTGGGAAGGGAAGTGTGTAGTGTGATTTATTTTATTAATATTAAATAAAAATTTATTATTATTAAATTAATTACAAGTCCATCTGTCAAGCAGATGAAGCTATTGTTCTGAGATCATTTCTCGTTTGATTATTTGATCTCCTTACTCTTTGTTACTTATAATAATAAAATAATATTCCATATTTAGTATGAGTGGAAATTAATTAATTTTTTATTTACTCTGCTTTTTTGTTACAAGAGATAAAACAAAAACGAAAAAGAAAAAACTAAGGCCTAGAGAAAGAACTTTCATGGATTATTGGAATCCACAATAAGAATAGAATATGTTTGGAAAAGCTTCATGGACACGGCCTATAATTGAGCTTGTGACCAACATAGCAAATTAGTTGACACTTGACACTCCATTCTATAGCAGTATATGTTGAATGGTAGCAATGGTAGTATCGTATCTAAGATGAACAGCATAGCTTAAGACTAAAAAAAAAACAAAACCAACATTGCTTAAGACAATTATAAGAACGTGATACAATCAACATAAGTAAAATCTTTTAAGTAATATTACGCTTATAAATATTATATTTTATCAATTCAATCGTTGAATATTAATGTGTTTCAATCCATTAGATACACCTTAAATTGGAGAAAATGAATAATTTAATGAATGCGTGTTATTAGATGGAATGGATTTCTTCACACTCCATTTAATTTCATTCATTATTTTACAAAACAAGACAGTGGAACCAAGTTCTATCTCACTCCGTTCAATTTCATTCTATCACTCCCTATCCATCCAAACATAACCTTAGACAAATTTACTATATGTATTATTTATGAATCTCCATATTATTTCTACAACATAGTTCAAACCTCATGTATCACAGTTTCTTTAGTAAACTATATTATTTCAATTAAGAATATATCTTAACATGTATATTTTATAGGAAGCTTCAATAGTATATTTGTATATATCATGTAAATCCCAGAGGCATATATTGTATTTGAAGACCAAAAAATACAGGTAAAAGATCTACAAGTACAAAATATTGAATTTTATGAATTGTTTTAAGTAATTGAAATATATAAATATTATATCAATTATTTAATTCTTAATATATTGGGTTGTATTTGAGAATGTTTGTGATGAATTGGATTGTTCTTTTAAGTAGCATGTTAAGAGGCTTTTACTCTCATCTGGTTACCTAGCTGTCAACTTCAACGGTCAATCTCACAATATCCTACGGCCATGACATGTAGTTGTTCCTAATCTCCTTAGTTTGATATTATGATACCCGAAAAGCATGCATGAGTGGATTTTTGTTGCTATGTTGACTAAGAAGGAGGATTCTATAAAATAATGCAAAACTCACAATGTCCAGATTGTTGTTTCCTTATTCAACTAAAAATTTGTTAAGAGAAATTGTAAAAGAAAATATTATTTTGATGATAAGAAATATGACTAGCATTTAAAGGGGAATGTTTTTCTAGTGTTTTTTTTATTAATTAAATTATCCATGATTTATCTAAGATCGTTTAGATAAAATGACACATATCTCTTCTAATTTAACTAATATGTTGGGTTAAAATTAAAATTTGAACATAAAGCAAAAACGTTAAAACTATTAAAGAGAGGCTGCCGTCCATTTGAATCTCACAAGATTGAGATATTAGTATGCGCGAAAGATAATTCATGATTTTTTTAGAATTGAAACAAGCGAGGAAACTGTTTGATGAAATGCCTCAAAGAGATCACTTCTCGTGGCATGTTCGTTAGGGTCGATATAGGGAAGCTTTGGATTTGTTTAGAATGATGCTGGAGAATGAGAGTTCTAATTGTAATATGTTTACCTTGTCGAGTGCTTTGGCAGCGGCGGCTGCTATATTGAGTTTGCGTCGTGGAAAGGAAATTCATGGGTACTTGATAAGGAGTGCGTTGGAGTTGGATGAGGTGGTTTGGACTGCTATTTTGGATTTGTATGGAAAATGTGGGAGTTTAAATGAAGCTAGGGGTATTTTTGATCAGATGGCTAATAAAGATGTTGTTTCGTGGACTACCATGATTCATAGATGTTTTGATGATGGAAGAAAGAAAGATGGATTTTCTTTGTTTAGAGATTTGATGGGGTTGGGTGTTAGACCAAATGAGTATACATTTGCTGGTGTTTTGAATGCATGTGCAGATCTTGCTGCAGTACGAATGGGAAAGGAGGTTCATGGGTACATGACACGACTAGGGTATGACCCGTGTTCGTTTGCTGCGAGTGCTCTTGTCCATCTGTACTCGAAGTGTGGAAAAACTGAAACTGCAAGAAGGATGTTCAACCAGATGCCTCGTCCAGATTTGGTGTCATGGACTTCTCTAATTGTAGGGTATGCTCAGAATGGTCAACCCGACATGGCTCTTCAGTTTTTTGAATTGCTACTTCGATCGGGTACAAAGCCTGATGAAATTACCTTTGTAGGGGTTCTTTCTGCATGCACTCATGCGGGATTAGTGGATAAAAGGTTGGAGTATTTCCATTCAGTAAAGGAGAAGCATGGATTGGTGTATACTGCAGATCATTATGCATGTGTTGTTGATTTATTGGCACGATCTAGACGATTCAAAGAGGCAGAGAGTATTATTGATAACATGCCCATGAAGCCTGATAAATTCCTTTGGGCATCCTTACTTGGAGGGTGTAGAATTCATAGGAACATTGAACTAACTGAAAGAGCGGCAAAAGCATTATTTGAGATAGAACCAGAGAATCCAGCTACCTATATCACCCTGGCTAATATATATGCTAATGCTGGTCTGTGGACTCAGGAAACCAAGGCTAGAAACGATATGGACAATAGAGGAATAGTAAAGAAGCCAGGTAAGAGCTGGATTGAGATTAAAAGACAAGTGCATGTGTTCTTAGTAGGAGATACATCGCACCCCAAAATAAGTGATATACATGAATACTTAGGAGAACTCTCGAAGAAAATGAAGGAAGAAGGCTATGTTCCAGACACAAACTTTGTGCTACATGATGTGGAAGAGGAGCAGAAAGAGCAAAACATTTTTTACCACAGTGAGAAGCTTGCTGTTGCCTTTGGAATAATTTCAACTCCACCAGGAACTCCAATCAAGGTTTTTAAAAATTTAAGAACCTGTGAACATTGTTGTCACACGGCAATGAAATATATATCAAAGATTGTTCAAAGAAAAATTATAGTGAGAGATTCAAATAGGTTTCATTGTTTTGAGGATGGTAGTTGCTCGTGCAAAGACTATTGGTAGTAGTACACTACAATAGGAGCTTTGTTTAGCATTGAATACATCACTATGCTCAGTGTGTCACTGTAGAAGAAAACCCAGCCTTAGATAGTTGCATTGATCAACTTTTCTTGCCTTCATTCCCTTTCATTTGAACTGTGTTGCTTTCAAGCAGAGGTGATTGTTGGAAAAATACACGCTCACCTGTACCGGGTGGAATGGTTGTGCAGGAAGACGTTAGTAGAGGTCATGGGTGGTTAATGGTTATTCTGTTCACCTTTGGTAGTGTGGAAAAAGGAAGGAGGACATGAGTCACAGTGCATGTCAATTATTGTCATCCTTGGCTGAGTCGGTCTTAGAGCATGCATTATAATATCGGTAGATGGGCATGCGATCACAAAATGGGGATACAGCTCTTGATTAGAAAGCTAACTTAATGAGTAAAACTCTAACCGAAGTGTATTGTGTCCTGAACTCAACTAAAATATAAGGGCTATTTGATGGCGCCTTTTAGGGTGAAAGTCTAACTAAGTCCCTCGAATTTGTTTATACGATACAATACATATATGACTGAGATTTTCATTGTCACTTAGTACTCCCAGTTAAAGAAAATGTGGCTTTTCTCCCCCTCAGTGCTGTTTTCTTAATTTTGAGAACATTGTGATGCTTTCAAATTGCACTCCAGCTCCATTGTCACCTCTAGATAAGGTTGTGTAGCCCCAAGGTAATGGATCTACAACAATTGTTGGCCGTGAGGTGACAACAAATGTCAGTTGTGTCGCTCACTTCATGCGCTTTGGAACCTCAAAGATGAGGTCTACAACGTTGTTTTGGTCGTCATCTTCCACAGCGCCTTTGCTAAAGAGTAAAACTTTTGTTCTCTCTAGCATGATCCCTGATTCTGTGGTCATAAATTTGGGACTGGATTATCGCTTGTGTGTTTTGGTTTTTGTTGCTTGGCCGTATTCAAAAATTCAATTATTTCACAAATCAAGATTAGTGGATTTATTTAATTGTAATAAGTTTTGAGTGACCGAAATTTCATATTTACATGCACATTCGTGGGGTTCTATTTTTTCATGTAATTTATTTACATATGCTTGCCATAGAAATAAACCCCCCCTATGCATAATTTCATGGTATCCCTGTAATGTCACCCACGGATTTTGCTTCCTTTTCCTTCAAACTTTTATGCCTAGAACATTGTAACTATGTATATAGTCATACTTCTGGTTGTTAATCTGATTCATTTATATAAATACACACACCCTTAATTCTTTTTATTCTATTTTTCAAGATTTAGTTAAGAACTATTTCCCTTGTTTCCCATTGTGATTCATTATTCTCGCCTTTGTATTTTTGAAGAGAGATATATCGACGAATCATATATCTGTGTTCCAAAATAGCAACAAAATGTGAACAGTGAACACTCTGCATGCGGCTACTGTAATGTGACAACTTTACAACCAACTTTTCTAACTAACTAACTTCACAAACTGAATGTCTGAATTAACTAACTTCTAACATGGTCGGTGGTCACACTTGCAGCCCCCTTTTTTTTTTATAATATACCCCTCCACATAAATCTCTCTTGGTCTAAAAATACATAATTCCTAGTTGCTTTTTCTGAAAGTTATCTTCCATTTTCATTTCCTTTTTTACATTAACAATGAGACTCTGGGGTTAGTCATCAATCATCCTTCTCATTCTCCATTTTCATTTCTTTCTCTTCACTTTTCTTGTAGTACACTTCAGTTAATATGTTTGACTGAGAAACTTGTAGAACACTATGTATCGGGAAAAATGTTCAATTCCAACATGATTTAACGTGTTAGTATGGAATAAAATAACACTTTTAGAAGTTCATTCAGTACCAAACTTAATTTGCAATGCAATGATCTAAGTAGACTCGAATTTAAAAATGTGAGATTATGAACAAAATGTGAGATTATGTACACGCTTTACCTCAATTACCACTATATCTGTTGTACTAATTAATTAGCAAGAATTAGAAGAACAGGTACAATTGAGTTGATATCTATTGTCCAGATAAACACCAACACCCTCAAACTTCTCGGTGCATGACATCAATAGTTGGATGGTGAATAAATTGAAGAGCTACTACTGTCAAGAGGAAGATGGTTGGCCGAATCTCGGTGGTGGCGTTGGATTTCTTATGGATGGATCACAATGAAAAGATTTTCTACAACTCTAGTACAACTGTTGGAGTGTTACTCCTTAAGATCAGTCATCAAAGGGCTGCTATTTCGCAGTCCAATGAAGATTTATCTTTATCCCTCTCCTAATGTTGGTTTTCTTCTGATCATGGATGTGTAAAGCTGAATGGAGACTGTGCTGTAATTACTCATGGGGATAAAGCGGTTTGTGGGGGTTTAGTTCGCGGTCATAATAGAAATTTTTCGGTTTGGTTATGTGAATTCTCGTGGTGCTTGTACCCTCGCAATGGTTGAGTTATGGGCTATGCTTAAGAGGCTGAAGTTAGCTTTTGTGCGTCGTTATCACACAATTGATTAAGAGGCTGAAGATAGCTTTTGTGCTTCATTCTCGCACAATTGACATTGAGTCTGATTCTGAGGTTGTCGGGGGGTCTGTTGTAGATGGTTGTAACACCATACATCATTGCTTCTTACTGGTAAATCAAATTATTCATATCTGGGATAGTTGGATCATTACTCTTTGAAGCATTGTTTCGTGAAGTCGACCATGCGACAAAGCATTCATTGGTTAATTTTGATTGGACTTGGTCGTACTTTTGATGTTATTTTTGATTTTATTTGCTTCACTTTGTTGGCTGATTAGAACTTTTTTGCCTTTCCTATGAGTGTTTAATCTTTTTTGGTTAAATGAGTTTTTAGTCTTTTTATTGTTTTTGTTGTTCGGGTACGTTTATTCATTAAAAATAGAAACAGATAAACAATAACATAAATCATTCATTAGTTAGTTAAAAAGATACTTGCTGTAAATTATAGTTAACTTCCATAATTCATCGCAACTTATTCTGAAAGCTATCTTCCAAAACTAGAATAGTACACTTCTCTTCTATTTAATAACTATAATATCAGTTGCATGCATTCTTCTCATTACATATTGTGTTGCAAACTATCTAAGTTTATGTTGTTTTTGGGCAGAGTCCTTGTTGAGAAGAAAAAGACCAAAGAGTCTGAGAGAGTAGCTGCTTCAAATGAAATTGCTACAACTGTTGAAAATCAAAATGTAAGAAATCAAATAAGATTCTCCACAGACTGGCGTTATGATCCTGAAATGGTATTCAACCGCAATTGGATACAAAAGAAAATGTAAGTGAAAGCAATTAAATTTTCACATAAATGTGGTTTAATTACTTCAGCTTATGATTGTAATTGTATTGAGTTGAGACTATACTATTCAGTTCTGAAATCATTCAGAATGAGAAAGTTACACCTATGCTGGAAATACTGCTAGTTGATCATGCTGCTTCAAAGGTTTGTTTCTTGAATTGTGCCCGAGCATAAAGTGGTTTTTTGCTAATAACATTAGCCAATAAGAGTATCAAATGCAAGTTAACCTGTATATTGATAATTAAGCACAACTCATTTTCTACGTATTCGGCACAAGGAATATATGAACCTGAAGACGTTGAATCAACGTGTGCGAGCTCTATTGGATTCTGACATGTCTTAAGCCACTGGTTATTGTGGTGTGCCAGACGAGGGACTATCTTTCCCTTCTACTATTATGTGTTCATTAACAAAGAGCTAGTACACTTGTAAACTTTCCTGATTGAGGGCAGTTGTTATTCTTTTTATCATATTTATAGAAGTTTGTTAAATTTTAGTATATAATGTTTTGAAATTGAAAAATACAATTGTTGAGTGCACTTTCAAAATTGTCATGTGGAATGTCTTGAAATATATGCATTTGATGTCTCATGCAACCTAAAATTTAGGGTGAAACAATGCCACCCAGGATAACTCATCTAGGGGATAGATATTCTTAGTTGGACCCAAATTTGTTTAAGCTTCAAGAGCGTGCAAAACATCAACTCAATGGCTTTTTTAGGGTTTAAAGAAAGCTTGTAAGAACTCTGAACCCTCCAAATGATGAATTTTGATACGCGTCACTCCATCAAATTCAATGGCAACCTTCCATATAGTGTTGATTTTCAAACTATATGAGTTTTTCCGGTGCTTTAAACTCATCACTCGCAAAGCAAAGTATAACAACAAGCCTCGGGTTTGATTTTCATTTCAATTTGTTTTTGACATTGTCAACGAGAAAATGGGGTTAAGTTTATTTCAACAAAGGAGGAATGATAAAAAAGTTCTAATCGGATTTCAAAAAAAAAAAAGTTCTAATCAAGAAGCATTATGAAGAGAAGCAACGTGCATCTTTTGATTTAAAAAGTTGAAGAGATGTTGATTGTGCTTAAAAAAAATGTTTTGTTCTTGAGTTGTGTCATATTTCTCAATGTTTAAATCAAATAGAATGATGTTGTTTTCTTAGTAGTAAGCTTCATCTTCTCATGTTTCTTACTATTCAAATTCAAATGTATTTTTCAAATTTAATTATTTGATGGTGGCCGCGTTGCTCAATCATGGTGCTTTAGAACCTCAATGCTTAGCTATATGATGTTGTTTTGGTCGTCATCTTTCACAACACTGCTGTTGAAGGTAAATTATTCGTTCTTTGTGGCACTAAATCTAATTTTATTGTCAAACTATATCTTATTTTATTGTCAATATTAAGGACTGGTTGTTCCTTTTGCAATTTAATTTTTGATTGCTTGATCGTATTTGTAATGCCCCATTTCTATCCAAGACAAATTAAAATTATTCTCAAAATAAGTTAAAATAGTTATGTTTTCCATCCTCCACAAATGTAAAATCCAAAAAAAAAAAAAATCTTTACATCATTTGGTAAATCTAATAACAGCAAAAGTAAAATTACAGATAAAATTAAAAAAATTATACATATAATGCATACTATAAAAGGAAGCACAAAATTCCCTCTAAATTTGCCTTTTGCTTTTCTTAAGCCAAAAAATAGAGTAACAAAACAACATAGACACCCCCAATGGATCATTCTATTTCAATGTCATCCAAACTCTACTTTCTCAATTTCTTTTTCATGTTTCAAGTTTGAGTTCTAAACATATTTTCTTTTTCTTTTTTTTAAAACAAGTCATACTCCCTCTGTCCCTTGTTACTTGACCTAGTTTAAAAATGAGTATTATTCATGTAACATGTTTTAACTATATTTTTCTACTAATATATAAAAACAAAATATAACATATAAGATGTTGTTAGATTCGTCTCGATGAATATTTTCAAAATATCAAATTTTCGTAATATTTTCTACTAGATTATTAAAGAAATTTAAGTTTAAAATTGTGCATTGATATACGTGACAGAATCAACTAGGTCAAGTAATAAGGGACGGAGATAAAAAATGAAAAAGCAATTGAGAAAGTAGGGTTTGAATGATATTGAAAAAGAAAAGATATACAGTCTATGCATTTCTACCACACTGCATCTCTTTGTTGCAACAAAAACCACCTTGCATTTTGGCACCATCTTAATGTCCTTGCACAAGCAAAAGTAGAGCAACACTTTATTTTTATTCACCAAGTTTTGACATCTTTATCATACTTTAACCCTAGCTTTTCACTATAAATAGGAGTAAAATTCAGAGCAAAGGAGGCTGAAAACAAGAGAACGAAAGTCGCATAGAAAGAAGATATGTAGAAAGAAAATAAACACTCAAGATAGAACTCTCATCTAACCTCATCATTTTTTTTTAACTCACATCCTCCATTCAAAAAGCTTAAAACAGTAACCAATACCAACAAGAAAAATGTTGAATTGCAAGTTTAACCATATTAATGTGCAATTCAATACCATGTTTTCACTCAATACCAATCTCAATTTGCAATGCGATGCTATCATCTTTGTAGGCACAAATTAATTTAAAAAGAAAAAGAAAAAAAAAGTGAGAGCAAAAGATGTCTTATGATCAACGTACGAATACATACTTTAGTCCGAAAAAAACATACGAATACATACTATGCACACACTTGGACCTCAACGTACCACGATATTTGATGTGCTAATCGATTAGCTGGAACTAGAAGAACATACACAATAAGTTAATGCAAACGTTTAATGAACACGTTTAGCAATCAATTTAGTGTGTTTAAACAATTTTAATGCACACGGTTAATAGCAATCAATCTTTTGTATTTAAACCATTCTAACGCATATGATTGATGCAAATGTTTAATGCACACGTTTATAGCAATCAATTTTAAAAAAGGCACATGTTCTTTTTTATTTTCCAAAAATTAAAAGTAAAATCATTTCAACGGCTCTTGTTAGTAAGATTAAAAATAAACTTATGTAGACAAAGTATTCTTCCAAAACATAAGCACGTGTGTGTTATGCATGAATATGCAAATAGTAGGCAATGAAGGAGAAGAGAGTGGCACCAAGGATTGAACCAAAAGAAACAGCATCACTACTGCTTGGTCCTGGTCCTGGGGCTGGACCTTCAACATGGTTTTGATAATATTGGTGATCAAGTGGAATATCTCTGGTGCTGGCGGCTAAGAGGACAACAACAAAAGCAACAACAATCTTCTTCGTCTCCATTGTGTATTTAGTACTTTGTATGTTAATTAGACAACAATATGAAATGTGATGGAATTATGGGAGGGTTAATTTATAGTGGGAAGGATGCGTGTTAATGATTACTCCCTCTAATCATTGAGTTTAATGGGAAAATTTTATTAATTGAAGTTAATGCAAAATTAAGTAAGATAAAATTCAATAAATAAGATATATTAATTGAAATAGAACATGAAAATACTCGGTGAATGATTTTTTTTGAGAGAGAGATAATTTTTTTTAAAATTACAAATAAATATTAATATTTTAACATGACAATTAGTTTTTAAAATGTGTTAAATGAGGAAAGAAAGTTTTTGTTAGGGATCAGGAAAGAAACAGTTTAATGGTTACTCCCTCACAGGGTGTCAATACAGTTAACCTCTATAGTACTACATTCGTCTTTAATTATAAGATCCTTTTGAAAAAATCACGGGAATTAAGAAAGTTGATTGTAGTATTAAATTTGTTTGTAATTAATATTGTTTTTACAATTATATCCTTCAAAAGAGAGAGAGTGACTTATATTTTCAACACAATATTTATTGTTGATCGAAGGAAAATATGTAAAATAAATAAGAATATGTTAGTAAAGAAATTATTAATGTAGCTGAAAATAACAAAGGGACTTATATAAAAGGACAAAAAAAATCTCAAATGGATCTTATTAGGGACGGAGATAGTAATTTGTTATCAATGATGGTGATATCATCTACACGTGGAAGGAGAGGAATGAGCAGCAATCATTGGGCTAGTATTAATAAGGTTGCAGTTTTGTTCTAATTTTTTAACCTAAAAAAAACATGAATATTCTGTATACATATAATAAAAAATAAAATATGTACCCCTTTAAAAAAAATGTTGCATATGAGTTACTCAGAAGCTATACTCAATTTAAGAGAAAATGGAAATTATGAATAATGAATATTAAAAAAAAAACATATTTTTAAGATATATTAAGGAAACCTTATGATTTTTAGGAAAAAGAGTCTTTGGTAACATGAAGTTCGACGATGAAAAATATGAATAATATGAAAGAATTATATATAAAAAAGGAAATTTTAATGTGTTCTAAAGCACCTGTTAATGAAACTAATATTGGTTTCATAAAAAAAAAAAAAAGTGAATTATTATAATAATATATATTTAAATTTTTTAAAAATAAAAAATATTTTTTT
>Ga0099826_10001363_pt1 | contig 14531 bp, 16 predicted proteins | sample Mtrugardesep15_FD_76830 | JGI IMG/M metagenome (GOLD analysis project Ga0099826, IMG submission 76830) | Root nodule microbial communities of legume samples collected from California, USA - M. trunc garden sep15 | ecosystem: Host-associated > Plants > Roots > Nodule | place: USA: California... | reverse complement strand
GGCATGTAAAGCATGAATGGTAAAATTACAATAAATGATTGCTTTTCCTTAGATAACTTGCAGAACAAATCACTAAAATGCCTATTTTAACACATGAAATATGTTACTTTTGAGCACTTATCATGTGTTTGTAGACTAATTAGATTAGATATAAAACTTTTGAATGATATGAAATTTTTGTAAAAATCTATGAGATTGGTTTTTGGAAATATCCGATCTTATTATGGTGATGAGTGACAGTGTCTTGCTCTCCAACACTATGATGATGATGAAGTTGTTTAGTGAAGTTTGTTTGATGGATGTATAGATGTATGTCGGGATAGAGGTATGTTTTAATTTTAGTTTATTTGATGAAGTTATTTTAATTTGAGTATAAAATATTTGAGTATGCATGTATCATGCATTTAGGTCTGTGATATTGAAGACGTCAAAGTCATAGTTTATTGTGCATTGAATCAAAGTTAATTTATCAATTTGAACATGCGAAGATCATAATTAGACGAAAAATCAAAATAATATCTCACCAAGATGAGGAACAAAATAATGTGCCGCACTAAGATGATAAAATCACAAAAGAAAAACTAAATATACGTGAAAATCGTTCATTTAATTAAAAGGGCAGAAAACAAAAATGAAAGAGGTGATTTAAGGAAGAAAAAAAAAATTGGCCCTCAAAAACCATACTCATACCCCAAAGGAAAGTTTATGACATGTATCATATACCGCTAAACACAATCTTTGCGTTTTTTTTTTAGACTAGGCTTGTCCTTGAAAGTCTAGCTAAGCACATTCTATCCCTAACTTCCATGCCAAAACAAAAATTTAAGTCTTGAAACAAAACATTAAGTCTTCCATACCATACATATACTTATAAGTTATAAATTTGAACAATTACAAATAATTTTGGTTTTGCAGATTGTACACAAACCATGAAACCAAGTTAATCCATAGACTTTGTTATTTTCTTCATTTTCTAATTTTAGGCAATAAAACTTTAAAGTATGAAACCTCCATCAGCAGTGATAATCTGTCCAGTGACATATGAAGCAGCCGGGAGGCAAAGAAAAGCAACCAATGTTGAGATGTCCTTAGGTTCTCCAACGCGACCAACAGGTGCACTAGACGCTAGATCATCCATGGTGATATTCTCAAAAGCCTTAGATTTCTATAACAAAAAGTAGTTTAAATAATGGTTAAGAGCATTCATTATTATTAGGCTAAATTGTATTTTTGGTCTCTGAACTATTTAGGTAGTATTGGTTTAGTCCCCTAACTAAAATTTGATTTATTTTGGTCCCTTAACTTCTCTCTGTTACATATTTTGGTCTTTTTTGTTAGTTTTAATTCAAAAACGTTAGGCTTTCTTCATCTTCTTCTCCTCTTTTTCATCTTCATATCATTTCCATCAACATTCAACAACAAGAATCCCAGAAAAATTCTAGAAAAAAATGAAGAAAACCTAACATTTTTGAATTAAAACTAACGGAAAAGACCAAAATATATAATGGAGAGAAGTTAAAAGACCAAAATAAATCAAATTTTAGTCAGGAGACCAAACCGATACTAATTAAATAGTTAAGTGACCAAAAAGATAATTTAGCCATATTATTATTAGCGAAAAGACGGACACATGGCACTCATGTGTCATTCTTTTGGCTCTTTTTATTACACTAACATTTGAAAATTATGAACTGTGTTTTTTTTATGAAATTTTAATTTTGATCAAAACTAAAATTATAAATGTTTGTTGCTTTTAAGTTATAACAAACCAAACTAACTAACAATATAACAAAAAAAATATAATTTAATTTTTTTAATGACACCAAAAACAATCTTTATTATAGAAAAAGTTGTTTAAAGGTATAATTGGGATATAGAAAAAGTACGTATAAATATATTCATTTAGTTTGTTACATATTTTAAATGATAAAAGAAAATAAAACATATATTCATATTGTGTTTGTTACATTTTTTTTTAATATTCAAATTTATTCTCGTCTTATTTGTTGCATGTGTTATTTGTATTGAAAATTGAAGACATTTTTTGAAAAAGAAAAAGCCAACCTAAAAGAGCTGAAAAAGGTTTTTTCTTTATATACGGTATAGATTCTTAAATATGCAAGAGGATACAAGATGCTCTTGTTAATTTTTCTTACTTGCTTGTAATCTATATCTATATTATATATAAAGAGAACTACTTCTTTCAACATTTTTATGTTGGACTTTTCTTTTCAAAAATACCCTTAATTTTCAATACAAATAACACATGTAACAAATAGATAAGAATAAATTTAAATATTAAAACATATGTAACAAACGTGAGCAAAAAATAATGTTAAAGATTGGACTTTAATTCCTCTAAAAAAAATTAGTAACAAACGTGAACATATTTTTTTTCCTTAAATTTTTTTTTCCTTAACAAAGATTGTTGTCGGTGTCATTAAAATAAATTTATATTATTTTTTTTTTGTTATATTGTTGGTTTCATTAAAATAGATAATCATGATTAATTTGGTTTGTTATAACTTGAAATCAACAAACATTTATATTTTTAGTTTTAACTAAAATCAAAATTTCATACAAAAAACACCGTTCATAATTTTCAAACGTTAGTGCAATAAAAAAATCCATGCCCTTCTTTTCGCTAGTTTTTGCATAATTTTAATGTGTTATGTTACACTATTCTTAATTTTGTTTAAGTTTTGTAAAAACTAATTTACAAGCGATTTTAAGAACTACTGTGCAAAGTAGGTAGTTAGTACTTTTTCAGTCTTCCTTCAAGAAAATTTCTTTACAAAGAAATGAATTCCTACAATTTAATGAAAAAAATTGAACAGTTGAGTTTTTTACATTTTTATCAGATATTTTGGGACATTGTGTGTTCGGATGTGGTTCACTCGGTGCAAGAATGTTTTCTTACTCGTACCTTGGCTAAAAATATTAATTCAAATTTGCTTGTGCTCATTCCAAAAATTCCAGGAGCGCAATCTGTGGGGGAATTTCGTCCTAATGCTTTAGTCAATTTTCAATTTAAAATTGTTACAAAATTTTTGGCTAACAGACTTGTTTCAGTTACGATAAGAATTGTTTCTATTGAGCAGCGTGGTTTTATTCGTGACCGTAGTATTTTTGACTGCATTATTTTGGCATCTGAGGCCATTAATCTGTTGGATAAAAAACAGTATGGTGGTAATATAGCGTTGAAGGTGGATATTCGAAAGGCTTTTGATACTCTGGACTGGAATTTTTTTATTTCGATTTTACAGCAGTTTGGTTTTTCTTCTGTATTTTCTGATCGGATTTTGGCTATTTTGCATTCGGCCCGTCTCTCTATTTTGGTGAATGGCAAAGCGGTGGGATTTTTTTCTTGCGCTCGTGATGTCCATCAGGGAGACCCTTTATCTCCTCCCTCTTTTCTGTCTTGCAGAAGAGGTTCTTAGCAGAGCTTTATCCCTGGCTAGAAACACAGGAAATATTGTGTCCATGTCTTATTGTCGTGGGGTTTGTTTGCCTACTCATATTCTTTATGCAGATGATGTGACACAGGTCTCAAAAGTAATATTCGTTGTCTGCTAGGAATTTTCAAGAATTATTCAGATGTGTCTGGTCAGCTTACTAATAACAGTAAGACCCACTTTTATACTGGGGCGATGTCTGTAGTACGTGAGCAGATGCTTAGGGATATGTTGGGCTTCAGTGTGGGTACCATCCCTTTTACTTATCTTGGCTGCCCGGTGTTCAAGGGGAAACCAAAGTCTGTTTATTTTCTTGCAAATTCAGATAAGATCAAAATGAAGCTTGCAACTTGGAAAGGTTCATTGCTTTCTATTATGGGTCGTGTTCAGTTGGTTAAATCCATCATCCATGGTATGTTAGTGTACTCCTTTCATGTTTATATGTGGCCTAGGCGTCTTTTGAATGATTTAGATAAATCAATAAAAAAAAGGGTTAATAGGCTTTCACCCCATTGTAATATAGGTCACTTTTGGTTTCCCCACTGTGAAATTTTTTCGTCAGATTTCATCCTAGTAAATTTTTTTTTTAGAATACCCCTTGTAATATACAGTCAGCGCGCCACGTCATAAGAAAAATGTGAGTCAGTGTGCCACGTCAGTGAAAATGCACAGTCAGCTGGCCTAGGGGGGTATTCTAAAAAAAAATTATTTTACAAGGACGGAATCTGACAAAAAAATTTCACAGGAGGGAAAACCAAAAGTGACCTATATTATAGGGGGGTAAAAGCCTATTAACCCTAAACAAAAAATATTCGGAGTGGGGATGTTAACACGAGGAAATTATGCACGGTTTCTTGGAAGGTTTGGTGTCTCCCTTGGGAAGCGGGGGGCTGAATCTCAAGCCTACTCGCCTTGTTAATGAAGCTCTCATGTTACAGTTAGCTTTGAAATTGGTTTCAAAGGACTCTCAATGGTCCATTTTATTGAGATCCCATTATTTTTCTAAAGGGAAGCCGATTCAACATTATTTTGAATCATCTATTTGGTGTGGTGTCAAGCCTCACATTGTTACTGTTATTGCTAACTCGCTTTGGGTGGTAGGTTCTGGTGATAAGATTCAATTCTGAACAGACAACTGGCTTGGTGAACCTTTGGTTGATATTTTGCAGATAGATCATATGGTTTATATTAATTTTAATGGTTTAATGTCTGATGTTATTACTAAAGGTGTCTGGAACATTCCTGCTGAGCTGAGTTCGGTGCCTGGTGTTGCCTCAAGGTTGGCCTCTATTGTGTTACCATCTCCTGCTCTTTCGGACTAGCTCTCTTGGCCGCATGCTCCGAATGTGATGTTATCTGCGAAGCTGGCTTTCTCCTTTCTAAGGCTGCAAGCTCCTTCTGTGTCTTGGGCGTCTGTTATTTAGAAATCTTGCATTCCACCATCTCACTTTTTTATTTTTTGGCGGCTTGCTCATGGTAGATTGCCCACCGATGAAAATCTTTGTTCTCGTGGGTGTGCAATGGTTTCGATGTGCACCTTATGTTTGAAAATTGTTGAAACTTTGGATCATTTGTTTTTCCATGGTAATTTTGCGGTTTCCCTTTGGAATTGGCTCGGCCTACAGTTGCAGCTCGTTTTTGACATTTCGTCCGTTCATCCGTTGCTCGATAGGCTGCCACAGACATGCTCTTCTCAATTAAAAGATATTCACTTGGCAGTTGTTGTTCATTTGGTTCATTCTATTTGGTGGGCTAGAAACAATCTTCAATTTTCTTCGAATAATGTTACTTTGCACGCGGTTGAGATGCGGGTGCATTCTTTGATTGGCTTGAGTGGCGGCTTATCTACCGGTAATTGTATTGCTGCAGATGCCCCTATTCTTGATTTGTTCAGGGTTCCCCATCATTGTAGGTTCATCAAAGAGGTTGTGTTGGTGTGTTGGAAGGCCTCGACGGCGCCTTGGGTGAAGGTAAACACAGATGGCTCCGTTGTTGCTAATCATGGCGCTTGTGGTGGTTTGTTTCGCGATCATCTAGGTACGTTCTAGGGAGCCTTTACCTGTAACTTAGGTGATTGCTCTGTTTTTGATGCAGAGGTGTTTGGTTACATTCTTGCTTTGGAGTATGTGGCCCATCATGGTTGGACAAACGTTTGGTTGGAAAGTGACTCTTCCAATGCGCTTCATGTTTTCAAAAATATATCGCTGGTTCTTATTCTTCTTCGAAACTGGTGGCTCAATGCTCGCAATCTTCATATTCAGGTTATTTCCTCTCATATTTTCCAAGAAGGCAACATGTGTGCTGACAGGTTAGCAAACTTGGGTCATTCCGTTGTTGGGCAAGTGTGGATGTCAGCTTTACCATCAGAGTTTCAGCAGAACATTTTTACGGACAGGTGTGGTTTACCTCGGTTTAGATTTCCGTAGGTGGCTGTTCTATTGTTTCTTTATTTTCTGTCTTTGTTTTTTCTTCTTCGTTTTCTTTGTCTAAGGGTTTTGGTCTAGTCCCCCTATTGTAATTTTCCCCTTTTTTTTTTTAATAAAATTTGAGATTGACGGTATAGGATGAGAGTTCATCGGTGTGCCAACCTAGTTGGGATGTCGTTGTTTCTCTTTGATGCCTGTCCTTTCTTCTGGCTTACCAAAAAAATATACCGTTCATATAATTACATTCAAATCCTTCAACGATAAATATATTTAAAGTGAATAAGTTGGATTGGGTACAAACCCTTAATCCCTACATATAATAATGCATTATCTTTATCAACTGAGTTATACCTAACCCATCAGCGATTAATATTAATTGTTTTCTTCTACATTACTTAATATATAATATAAAATATCACAAGCCATAATAAAATAAAATAAAATAAAATAATTAAAATCACAAACCAGGATAGATTCCAAAAGGTCAGTCTTAACAGGTCCAGGTGCAACGACATTTGCTCGAATATTATCCTTTGCCCATTCCAATGCTATGTTTTTGGTGAGTTGATTTACGGCTCCTGAATTTAAAATATTATATTTTGAATATTTAATTATCATATGCAACTCAAATTTCTCACTTCATCATTTCCCTGATTAAGGATATAAGCATAAACATACCTTTAGAGGCAGCATAGATAGAACAAGCATCAAATGCTTTTAAACCTCCAACAGAGGATATGAACACTATGCTTCCATATCCAGATTCTTTTAGAAGTGGGTATGCTAGTTGACATAGATGGTAACCAGATTCAAAATTTGTGCCCATTGTAATTATTATATCTTCGGCAGTATAATCTATTATTTTCTTATGTGTACATGTGGCAGCATTATTTACCTAAGAAATAAATATAAAAATACATCACTTATTGTTGTGAATTCAGACACAAAACTCACACCAATAAAACAATGATGTGTGGTGTAAAGTAAAGTAAAGTAGTAACCATTAACAAAATAATCACAAGCAATAACAACAATAACAACAGTGACGTATCCAAGACCCTAGACCAGGGGTGCAAAAAATTTAACTTCCAAAAATTTAACCTCTAAGATACTTTTTTATTTTGCTAATAAATTATTTTTCCAAATTTTAATTTTTCCGTTGTTCCAAACTATCCAAAAGCATTATTTTTGAACCAAAAACATGCTCATGTAACACAATTCTTAGTGGAAAATTGTTCTTTAGGCACCCATGATTTTCTCTCAGACAACCCGAAATAATAAAAATACTTTCAACAACAATTAATTACTGTTTGAAGAAATTTTTAAATATGGTTAAACCAAAATAGAGCAATTAGATAGTGCTAAAGAGCAATTTCCCTCTTAGTGTCATTAGACAAAAATAACATTTGGAAGGCCCAAGTCCATAATAACCTAACATACTACATAACCCTAATTATTTGTTACAAGGAATATGCCGCCGCACTACATCTTCTTCTCTGGTTCCACATTACTGATCTCAAACTAAAACTAATTATGCACTCTACTTTCTCTATCGTGTTGCACCTCTTCTTCACTTTTTTTCTTTTATTCAGTTTCTTACTTATTTGTGAGAAAAGAGTGGACCATGGGTGCAAAGAGAAATTTTCAGGGTATGCAAAGTCTATAAAATACATGATTATGCATGTAAATGTTGAAAGTTCAGGGTGTGCAGGTGCACACTCTCAACTACATGTAGCTCCGCCTTTGAATAACAACACCTAGATCTAATCTAGGAATCAAAGTGAAAAACACAAATCAAAAACAAAAGATAAAGAGAGAGAAGAAACAAACACACTAAAGATTGTTTACTCAGTTTGGTCCAACTTGACCTACTCTAGGGGAGAGAGACCTACTCTAGGGGAGAGATTGATCTCTCCAATCCACTATCAATGAGTTCTTACAAAGAGATACAAATGGGTTACAAGAAATTAGCTTCAACAAGCCCACAAAGAACAACCTTAATTTCTACTCGTTTTCCCAATGTCACCAATGAACAAGACACTCAATGATTTTCACTCATCCAATGTGTTTACAATGTTTCCCATCCCAAGAGAACTCTAATCAAAGACCGTCAACCATAAAGTTTCATCCTTAGATTTCCCAAATTTTCCTCTCTTTAAGCTCTCTCTCAAAAAATGAGCTGAAACACTTAAATAGTGACCTGATACTCTCAAAATTGTGTCACACAGGGGCCAAAATCATGTCACGGTTCATAGTGTACGACCTAAGGTACACAAATCTTATCCAAAAATCGTGTCACGTTTTCCCAAATCGTGTCGCGATTTGGACACCTGAAAACCATGCTCACTGCCTGCCAAAATCGTAATACGCCACTTAAATCGTGTCACGTTTTGGCACTTCTCCAAAAACCAATTTTGAGGCACATTGCAACATTTCTCCACCTTACTCTAAATTGGTGATGATGTCAATTGAACCATCAACCACCATTCCTCTTCTTTTCCCTTGCATCCAACTACTCCAAGTAGCTCCACAAGTCTACACCAAACCCTCTTCAACCACGGAACGTCTCCCGCTTCCTTGAAGATCACCTTGCATCCAATCACCCTTGGTTTTATAGGAAATCACACAAGCCAAACAATACATTATTCAAACCCCGGAATGCCTCCCGTCCTCTTGAAGAATTCACATGCTCACAACTAGAGCATAACACCCAAAGCATCCATAGTTGTACCATTCTCGATGTCATCAACTCCACCTAAAGTTGAGCTTTCTCTACCTTAACTTCCAAATGCGTACACACACTATGTCTTTTGCCTTGCAACTCCACCTCCAAGGTTGATCACGAGTATTGTTACATCTGCCTCTTCATACTGACCATGAGTATTATTCCCACCGCCTCTCCAGGCTGATGTTGAGTGTTTAACGTCTCTCTAGACGAACACATCTCTACAAGGCATCAAATCAAGGTGAGAAACATCACCTTTTTCATCCTTCCAACAACACATAACCAAGGCACCCACATCCTCATACTCCTCGGAGACAACTTGCGCGGAGTTGTCATTGTCCTCCGGACAATCCAACTTAAAGTGACCCAACTTGTGACACTTAAAGCACTTATACTCTGCCTTGTCACCGCTCTTTGAGCTTTCCTGGTTACCTCTACCTCCACCATTTCCTCTTGAAACACTAAGGCCTTCATTATTTTCATCCGCTCTCAAGTCCTTGAACTTGGTCAACTCCTTGGTTCTCAAAGCCGGTTGAACTTCTTCCAAGGTGACAGTGCCTTCTTTTCCATAGAGCATGGTATCCTTGAAGGATTCAAATGATCTCGGTAGAGCACACAACAAGAGTATAACTTTGTCTTCGTCCTCAAGTTGCACCTCAATGTTCTCCAAATCGTCAAGGATTTTGTTGAACTTCGTTAATTGCTTCGTTATGGTCTTTGACTCCACCATTTTGAATGATTAGAGTTGTTGTTTTAGGAATTGCTTATGAGCCAAAGACTTGGTCATATACAATGACTCCAACTTTGACCACATCGATGTCGCAGTAGGTTCCTTCGCGACATCCCTCTAAACTTTGTCACCGAGGCACATGACAATGGCACTCCTAGCCTTGTCCACCATCTCGGTCTTCTCCGCTTGTGACATGGTGATCGATAACGCACCTTCACCCTTCAAAGCTTTCTCACACTTTTGTTGTATCAACACCGCTTGCATCTTCACCTTCCATAACCCAAAATCTATACTTCCGGTGAACTTTTCAATATCCCACTTTGAACCCATGGTACTCACTAAACCAATTCACTCATATGCCCCACGGTGGGCGTCAATTGTTGTGAATTTAGACGCAAAACTAACACCAATGAAACAATGATGTGTGGAGCAAAGGAAATTAGTAGCTACTAACAAAGCAATCACAAGCAATAACAACAATAACAACACCTAGATCTAATCTAGGAATCAAAGTGAAAAGCACAAATCACAAGCAAAAGATAAAGAGAGACCAAAGATTGTTTACCCAGTTCGGTCCAACTTGACCTACTCTGGGAGAGATTGATCTCTCCAATCCACTATCAATGAGTTCTTACAAAGAGATACAAATGGGTTACATGAAATTAGCTTTAACAAGCTCACAAAGAACAACCCTAATTTCTACCCATTTTCCCAATCTCACCAATGAACAAGACACTCAATGATTTTCACTCACCCAATGTGTTTACAATGTTTCCAACCCCAAGAGAACTCTATTCAAAGACCCTCAACCCTAAAGTTCCCTCCTTTGATTTCTCAAGTTTTCCTCTCTTGAAGCTCTCTCTCAAAAATGAGTTGAAACACTTAAATAGTGACCTGGTACTGTCAAAATCGTGTCACGAGTGCCAAATTCGTGTCACGATTTGGACACCTGAAAACCATGCTCACTGGCTGCCAAAATTGTGACACGCCACCTAAATCGTGTCACGTTTTGGCACTTCACCAAAAACCAATTTTGAGGCACATTGCAACACTTATAATCGTTAATTTGACTGAAATTAGATAAATGAGAGAATTTTAAAATAATAATTGAATATCAATCGTATATATGATCATTTACAAGTTTATTATCTCAGTGTATCTTTATAAGCACACACTAATTTTGACAATACAAAATGATGTGTACATGGTTGGAATTAATAATTGATTTTTCAGAGGGAAGCAATGATTTTAGAAAAATAACTTGGACCTTTCAAAAATATAAAAGAAAATAACTTAGATCAAATGAATATACTATTTGCTTACAAAAGGAGTTTGGAGGATTGTGGTTAGGAGAATTAGGGAATTTAATGTGGCTCTTTCGGGGAAGTGGTGTTGGGGTTTAGGGAGAAAAGAAATAGATTGTAGTATAGAGTTTTAACGGCGCACTAGGTTAGAGGAAAGGGATAGCTTATTACTAAGTTTATGGTTTATCACTTTTTTTATCTCTATTTTATCGTTGCTATCTTAATTGAAAAAAAATAATTAAATGCACTTTATTTTTTGTGTCACCTCATATTTATAAACTGCGTCAACCGATAATTTTACCATACACTTCAAACTCAATCAACTAACTTATTCGCTATTAGTTATAAACTAACTTATAAGTCATCGGTTATAATCTCATCTGCTATAAACTAATTTATCATTATCCGCTAGTTTTTACCAAACTGAGCCAAGAGTTAGTTAGAGATTGTTAATAAATAGTTAGCTTGTTCATTGGTAGTTTGTTTGTAGACTCCTTACTATACTTCAAAATGCAAAGCATCTCATCCTCAATCAATCAATGAGAATTCTAAGAATATCCATTTATCAAGCTTTCAACTTTATTTGTCATGTATCTTTTACCATGTCAATTGTAACAATTGATTAATTGTAATCAAAATTAGGGGCGGAACCACCCCAGCTAGCCTGGGCATTAGCCCAGGCTCCACTTTTACTTTCTTTGTAGCAAGCCCAGTGCAGATGCAGCGCTTCTGCTTCTAATGTTTTCTATGTCCAGTCTATTGTTTTCCTGTTTCTAATACGGCGGCCGCTTGCTCAGTGCAGATGCAGCGCTTCTGCTTCTAATGTTGAAGGAGATAAGACCGGGTCAAAAAGCCCAATACGCTCTTGTTTCTAATATGGCCCAATGCAACATTTTTTTTATAAAAAAAAATGCCCAATTCAACAAATACATTTTTTTTTGAAAGAACAACAAATACATATATAAGACCTTTAAGTCAAAGGGAAAATAATACGTAACCATCCTGACTTTTTTTTACACCATCCTGACTTTATAAATAAAGTCCCTTTTATTATTTTAGAAAAAACAATAATAATAGTTTGATTAAAAATAAAATAATAAAGTAAATAATAATTCTTTATTCTTAGTTGGGTTTTTTTTTTATTTCATAGTTATTGTTAACTCAATGAACCGACGAGTACTGAAGCTCTATACCCCCATGCGTATCGAATTCTTCTCATGTCATGTACTGCGAATCCGTATCCGTTTCACGTACCAAGGCGAATTACGTATTATGTAACTATGGTTCTACTTCTATGTTATTTTTTATTTTGTTATTTGTTCTATTTTGTTGCTGATGCTTGTTATTTGTTAATGATTTTTTTTTTTTAACAAGCCAAAATGAGATTATATTAATAATACCGACGTCTCAAAATGCACAAAGTGTGCAAAAAAGAAACGACGTCTCAAAATACACCGACCTATTATTATTTGTTAATGGATAAATGAGTTGATTATTCAAATTTCAAACCGCAATTTAGAATTATCCTATAAGTTTTATTTTATAGAAACCGCTAAGTTGTAGAGCATTGACAGTTTTTTATTCGTATGCCCTTAGATAATTAATGACATGTGTACCAGTGAAAACATTAAGGCTTCAATTTTGATGCTGAGAGTATTCATATTTATGACTATATATATATAGATATATGATAACCAAACACAAAAATATAGACACAAATACGACATCGTAACATCGTATTTCACTAATCACTTATACTTTTTTTTCCTCATCTTCTCACACCAATGCATCTCTCTTCCATTCTCTCATCAAACACTATTTCCTCTCCCTCAACTATGTTACTCTATCCTCCTGCAAGGCTGCAATTGTCACGTTCTCTCACCGGCGCCGATCTACTAATCTCACTGACGACCGTTCTCTCCTAATCACCGGCGACCACTCTCTCAATGTTTTTGTCACTGAGCTTCTCACAAGCCAGGCCACGACTTCGCCGGTGGGTTTGCAAATCTGTTTTGGAACGACAGATATGTGGGTTTCAGTAGATGCATATCTGTTTGGCGATGGTGGATCCGTGACTTTCAGTAGGTGGTGGTCACAGATGGTAACATTGGTTTTAGGTGGAGAAGGCGATATCTAAACGGCGTTGGAGAATTCTAGTGGTGGCGATGACGACGACGACGAAGAGGACAGTGTTGGTAAACGACGGTGTGGAGGACGGTGTTGGTAAACGACGGCGAGAAGGACGATGTTGGTGAGTGATGGTTGGATAGTGGTGATGGTGGCACGGTGTCAGAAATTGAGAAACGAAAGAAAGAAAGAAAACTGAAAGCAGTCAACAAAAATACCCCTTATTTTCAGTTAAAATTTCAATTATGCCATTGTATTGTGAAGGAAACTACCAAACTATCCTTGATGTCGTATTCATGTCTATTTTTTTGTGTTCAATTTTATATATATTATGTCACGTATGAATTTATTATAAATTTTTTGCCCAGACTCTATAAAATTTCTGGTTCCGCCATTGATCAAAATCAAATATAAATGATGAAGATCTTACTAGAATATTGAGTTTTCCATCGAAGACCGAAGCAACAGTTTCCATCAACTTTTCACGTTGGTCCCGAAATAATAAATCACAAGTCGACCCAGTCACACAAAATCCTTACCCGTTACTCTACCTATATACAACGGGGATGAGAAATCGAATCTCATCCCGTCCCCGACAAGTTTGGGTATCTCTGCCTCATCCCCGCTGTGGATAATTTTTTTTAATAAAAAAAAAAAGTATTTTTCAACTCCAGGTTCAATGTTGTAATATATCATCCAACAAAAGCATGGTGACGATCAATGACTATGGTGATGGAGAAGAGAAAACTTAGAGAAGTGAGCGTCGTCTAAAAGACTACGACTAAGAACTTAAGGAACTTGACAAGAAAACAGCACTAATAATTTAAACCAAAACTTAATAACTTCAATAAAATATATACCATTATGATGGGTTTTTAAAAATTTAAACTTCATCTTAGACATCCAAAAGCTAACGCCTGCTTTGTTTTGATTAAATCAAATTGGAATGATTAAATCTTACTAGAATATTGAGTTTTCCTTGAAAGATTGAAGCAACAGTTTCCATCAATTTTTCACGATGGTCACGCAATAATAGATCACAAGTTGACCCAGTCACACAAAATCCTTTGCCTTTCCACTCTTCCAAACATTTGTTAATATCTTCTTGATTTCGTGCACATATATGCACCCTTGCCCCAAATTCTGCTAATTCTTCCACAATTGCGTGCCTGATTCACAATTAAAAATGAAAAGAAAAAATAATATGAGAAAATAATTTACGTACATTTCTTAAGCAAATTTATGAACATATAGAGATAAGATAACTGACCCTATGCCTCGGGTTCCCCCAGTCACAAGAGCTGTCTTCCCTTGAAGTGACCATCTTTGATCTTTGAATTTCAACTTTGTTTCATCCATTTTTCTTGCTTTTATAATCAGTGAGGAAAGGAAGAGCAAATGACGATTTAATAGCTCTCAAAATGCAAGAATATATCAATATAAATACTTTTATACAGATGGATATAAATCCTTGTATAAGATACAAACTTAACCCTTGTTTGACGGCAAGGTAGATGAGACAATACAATTTTTTTATACATAACTAATATTTTCTTCATAGGTAAAAAAAATTCAAAAAAGGATTAGAGATATTGACAAACAAATGCGGCCATATTATACAAGTGCCATATTATACAAGTTTTTTTTATTTTTAGGAAGGCCATATTATACAAGTGCCAAACGAATAGTAAAAAAAAGAAAATAAAAACGAAAAAAACAATGCCATCTTAAAAAACAGAAGAAAAATAAATCCATCAAAATAGC
>Ga0099826_10001362_pt1 | contig 14531 bp, 2 predicted proteins | sample Mtrugardesep15_FD_76830 | JGI IMG/M metagenome (GOLD analysis project Ga0099826, IMG submission 76830) | Root nodule microbial communities of legume samples collected from California, USA - M. trunc garden sep15 | ecosystem: Host-associated > Plants > Roots > Nodule | place: USA: California... | reverse complement strand
CTCTCTCTCTCTCTCTCTCTCTCTCTCTCTCTCTCTCTCTCTCTCTCTCTCTCTCTCTCTCTCTCTCTCTCTCTCTCTCTCTCTCTCTCTCTCTCTCTCTCAAGAAGAGTCTTTTTTTTCATCCATATATGTTTGTAGTTGCATTGTTGTTGCTGATGCATCATAAAGACACGTCATCTGACCACCATTGTCAAGAAGGCCCTCGACACAAGGAGCCGGTGGAATTCTTGGTCTAACCATCGGCTCTGATACCACTATTGGATAATATTAATAAGGGGAGCGTAGAAAGTAATCCATATTGACTAAAGAGCAACACACAAGTGAGTTGGACACCACATTTCAAACAAAAACTTAAGCCATTGAATTTTTATATCCTCTCACATATATGTTTTCCAATCTCCACTTTTTCAAGCAATGTGGAACTTTTTTTTTGTTAATCCAGCTCGTGCGTAGAGGCATGTGCACTGACCAAGCGTAGTTTCCCCTGAGAATCGAACTCGGTATTCCCCGGGTACATCCTTGAAAGGAGCTCCTTGGAGCAATGTGGAACTTTAGTTTTAAGTAAATATGATATTGTTTTAAAAAAGAAAACAATGCAATCTTATATTTTTAGGAATAAAATGGATATTTACTTCCTTCCAAAACATCAAATCATGAAAATCCTTGAAACAACTTTATTCAAGCTCGTTGCCATAAAGTATTTCATTATGATAATTTAATCTACTTTTTGATGTTACCACAAGCCATATTTTTCGTATTAGGTCAAACAAATTGCTTTCTTTTTATTTTAAAAAAAAAAGAGGATAAAAAATAGAAGAAAAATATTGTTCCCATGAATATAGTATAGATGGCAATGACATTATGCTATGGATGTGTCGTAGTTTAAAAATTGCGAATTTCCCACTTATTTATTTCAAAGAATGAAATTTTAGTTAGTTATTTGATAAAAATATTAAGGGTAGTTAAGCAACTAAAAAAAGCAAGAAAAGAGAAAATTAGCATTAAAAACAACATTTTTTCAAATTTCAAAAAGTAATCTACACAATTTTCAAAAAAAATATTTCTTTTTATAATTCATTAACTAGTGTCCGGGACACTCGATAACATTTCCTAAATTAATAGGAAAAAACTAAGATAAAATCTTTTTTTTTTGTCAAGTAGCCTAATGGCTGGAGCTCACATTTTAAATGTGGAGAAATGCGGTGTCAGGGGTTCGAACCCTTACCCCTATATAAATTATGCAATGTCTACCAACTGAATTAAGCTCACGGGAACAGATAAAATCATTTCTAATCATTTATGATGATTAATACGCGTATTCTCTATGTACTTTTTCTTTTATAGTGATAAAGTAGTTAAAGGAAAACTTTAACAAAAGAGAACAAAAAAAGTAAAAAAAATAATGAAAGGAATTTTCTTTACTATCAAAATTTAAAGTGGAATCCTTTAAAAAAAAAAAAAACTAAAGTGGAAATATACCAAACCAAAGAGTGCTCCACAAATAATTGATTGGTTCAGCGAATATATTTTAATACAATCATGGATGACCATGAATCATTATATATACAACTAAGTCTACAACAACCCTTACCAATTTGCAGCCTCACTGGCTTGATCAAACCACTGCGACGCAACTCATACAAAGTCAAGAAAATGCTAATAATTATTATAAGAAGATCAAAATAATAAATATTTAATTATAATTAAATAGTTGAACTAAAGTAGCTAATGAATGAATTGTTAATCAAACTTTATTTATCTTTCAACTGATTGATTTTGGAGTATAAAAACTTTTTCATTTTTGTCTATAGAAGAAGCAAAGAGTTAAGTAAAAAATATGTCTTCTCTTAATTAAAGACATTTTTAGGTTTAAATACGACCTTAGAAACGTGGCGATATTAAAACTCTTATAGAAAATTTTATATTCAATGTGATCTTCATAAAAGATTAGATTAGTTTTTTCCTTGAGGATGCTAAATTAGGTCATTCAAATTAGCATAAAAGAGAATCGAATCTAAAATTTTGAAGATGAGCATACTTTCAAGTCCCAAATCAATATTATCATAGCAACCCAAGTGAGTTTAAAAGATTATATTAATTACACATAGTGGATATTACAACTTTCCTTTTTATAATGCATAAATAGGTCAATTAAAATTGATGTATTAGATCTATGTTAAAAATCAAATACATATATTGTCATTGACTTTTTTATTTGTAGTCAGGAGTTTGAAGACCTTGCATATATCATGTATTGTCATTATCAACCGAACTAAATTTACATAATAACAAATTTGTTTGACTATAGTAAATATTGCCCTTTTACCTCTTTCTTCTTTGACTATAAAACCCAACTCTGTCAAATAAAACTTGCGGCGGACTTTCAACAAATAGCCGCTATATCCTTTTCTTTCACACACATATTATCAATCAATATGAATGAATTTGACCACATAATTGTCATATTAAAATACCAAAACAAAAATTGTCAACTAGCTCATCACCAAGTGAAAACCGTGTGCATATATAACATCAATAATTGTCATCAAACAAGTAAAACCAAAACACCCTTCAAAAGAAGAAGAAAAAAAAAATACTCAAAATTTCTCAAAACCAACCACAAGTTGTAATAAAATATATTTAAGTATGATTATTATTCATTGCTAGCCAAACCAGGCCAGCAAAGCAGACCCATATTTCATTCATTGAACAAGTTTGTGTCTTACACATAGAAAAAACAACAACAACCCAAATTGTATAAGACTATAGTTTCTTTAATAACTTAAATAAATAATTCCTTATTTTAAATTTTTTTAAGTTCCTTCATCTATCTTCTATCTTTTATCTTCAATGAAAAGTCATCTCCATCATCTTCTTCATGCTTCATTTTCTTCTAATAATAATTCTATCATACCCTTAAACTCCAATCATCAATTACCAAAAAATATGGCAATATCACCTCAAACATTTCCAACTACTAAACCACCATCATCAGAAACGGCGTCGTTTATCACCCCAAATATCACTAACTTTAACCTCCTCCATTCTCTTTTACACCTCACAAACCAAATATGTTCATTAAACGCAGCTCCTTGGTGTCGTTTCCTTTTAAACAAAATTTCTTCTTCCACCATACGTAAAACGCACCTCCTCGGTGTCGTTTTGGAGGACCTAATTCGTAATTCAGTTTCAGCTTCGAATTCAACTCGTGAAAATTCTTACGTTCTTTGTCTTGAAGAAATGTATATTGTGCTTCATAGGATTAAAACTCTGCTCGAAGATTGTTCTAATGGAAGCAAATTCTCTATTCTTATGCAAATTGAAACTGTTGCTGATAATTTCAACAAATTAACAGGTGAATTATCAACGCTTCTTGATGTTTTTCCGGTTCAAGAAATGAACTTAAACGATGATGTATTTGAGCTTGTTGTTTTGATCAGAAAACAGTGTTCAGAAACCAAGAATTTGTTAGGTGAAGAACAAATTCATCTCCGAAACGATGTTGTTTCTGTTCTTGAAGGAATCAAGAGAGAAATTGTTCCAAAAGAGGAAAAATTATCTTCAATTTTTGAGAAATTGGAGATTTGTGATTCTTCAAGTTGTAGAAGTGAGATTGAAAATCTTCGGGAAGAAATTCAGAATCGAAATGAGGAACAATCGAAATCGGAGATTGTTGCTTTGATCGGACTCGTTCGTTACGCGAAGTGCGTTCTTTTTGGTGCGACGACGGCATCGACGGGAAATGACGGCCGTTTACGGCGGAATCAGTCGTTGGAGGTGGTGGTTCCGGCGGATTACCGGTGTCCGATAAGTCTTGAACTGATGCGGGAGCCTGTCGTCGTGGCAACAGGACAGACGTACGATCGTGGCTCGATCAAATTATGGATGGATTCTGGACACAACACGTGTCCTAAAACAGGTCAAACCCTGGCCCACACGGAGTTAATACCTAACCATGCTTTGAGAAATATGATAGCGATTTGGTGCAAAGAACAGAAAATTCCATTTGAAGGTGAAACGGTTGCCGTTAAAGTTAACGGGGGTGTTACAAATAAGACAGCTTTGGAAGCAACAAGAATGACGGCGGCGTTTTTAGTGAAAAAGTTGACGTTGACTAACGGTTCGATAGAAGAGACAAATGGCGTCGTTTACGAGCTTCGGGTTTTAGCAAAATCAGATTCGGAGAGTCGAGCTTGTATAGCCGAAGCTGGAGCTATAGAGATTTTGGTTCGGTTTTTAAGCTATGAAGTTGGTTCGCAAAATCCGAGTCTACAGGTTAATGCTGTGACAACGATATTAAATCTGTCGATACTTGAAGCAAATAAGAGAAGGATAATGGAAACTGAAGGTGTATTGAACGGTGTAGCTGAGGTTTTAAGATCGGGTGCCACGTGGGAGGCGAAAGCAAATGCGGCGGCTACAATGTTTAGTTTAACTGGAGTGGTTGCTTTTAGAAAGCGGTTAGGTAAGAAGACACGTATCGTTAGTGGATTGGTTGAGTTGGCGAAGAATGGTCCTGAGGGCGCAAAGAGGGATGCATTGGCGGCAATTTTGCATCTTGCGGCGGATAGGGAGACAGTGGCGAGGTTGGTAGAGAGTGGGGTTGTGGAGATGACAGCGGGGATTATGGCAGTAATGCCGGAGGAGGCGGTGACGATACTTGAAGCAGTGGTTAAGCGTGGTGGATTAGTGGCTGTTGCAGCGGCTTTTGTGGGGATAAAAAAATTAGGGACAGTTTTAAGGGAAGGATCAGAGAGGGCGAGGGAGAGCGCAGCCGCGACACTTGTGACAATGTGTAGGAAAGGTGGATCAGAGATTGTGACGGAGCTTGCGGCAATTCATGGTGTGGAAAGGGTGATTTGGGAGTTAATGGCGGTGGGGAGTGTAAGAGGGAGGAGGAAGGCGGCGACGTTGTTGAGGATTTTACGTCGGTGGGCAGCGGGTTTGGATGGTGGTGAAACGGAGGGATTTACATCAACAAACACTTTTGTTAGTACGTCAACTACCATGGTTGTTCCAACTACAACTTCATTAGCACAATGACATACGTTAATTTGTAAATTTCTCATGTGTTGTTGTACCATTGTTTTTTCTTAATTCATTGGTTTTGCCATTCTGTAAAATGTAATCTATGAAGCAATGTTTTTTTCTTCATTTAATGAAAAATATATAATGACATTCTTTCATTGTTTGTATATTTTAATTTGAGTTATTAAGAAGTTGAAAGTGATCGTCTTTGCCTTTGTAAATGAATTTCTGAATACTTGTACTTGCAGTAAACAAAATATTTGATTCTTTGGTTTGATTTGTCATGCAACTATTTTCAAAAACCTTGTGAAATGAGTTCTTTATACTCTTTTTGAACCACATTGTCAATAAAGAAGTCATAGTTGAAAATATTTCTTTTTTTTCTTTTTTTGTCCTTATAATAATTTAAGATGAGGAAATAGTGTTTCAGTTCAATACAAAAAAGTTATTAAGGTATTGTGAATGTAACTTCAAAACTATGTTTTGTAGATTTTGGCGGTAATGATTCGAATAATGGTAACACGAGTAATGAGACTAATCGAATCATGATGCCCAAAATGAGTTTATGTTGGATTATTTCCAGTGGGATTCGAACTATAGGTAGTCCTGAGACCCAAATCATGCCGGATTAGAATCAAGAGTAAAAAGGAAGAAAGCATTATTCAATTCATGCATGTTTTTCTATATAAATAGGGCATTTCAAGCAAGCCAGAAACAAGGGAACATAAAGTTGTTCTAAAGTTGTTCATGCTTTTTCCTTTAACCCTTTCTCTCAACCCTTGATTATTTTCACCTTAGGATTCAGCAAAGAAAGCTTGAATTTTTCACCTAATCATTCCTAATAAAGAATACAATGTGTTATCAACTTAGCAATTCACTTAACTTATTTAAAGTAGAAGAAATAAAGGGTATCAGATATTGTACTTTTGAATTGTGTGCTCAATGTTAGTAGTGGTTGTTTGCAGAAAAGTAAAGGCTTGCTTCAGATGTTAGGCAATGATTATGATTCTTCGAATTCCCTCTGTGTTCTTAGTCGGATTAATGCAATATTCAATACCAGTTATGCTTAAATACTTTATAAAAGATGGTTGATTATGAACTGATATAGATCAGTAGAATTATTTAAGGTAACTTTACTTAACTAGAGCGGTACACAAAGTAAATTCTCAATGAATGATTCATAATCTAACATCATACTTAAAACCCTAATTTGATTAGGATAAATAAGTAACTTCCAACCTATGTTCATATAGGGATTAAAACAAGGTAACTCAGCCTTATATCATAATCTAGAGAACATACATATATAAGTCCTCGGACTTAGTACGCTTAAGGTCTAGTAGATACAATTAGGTCTTATTTGTGTTGAGAGGTCTAAAAACATTACATGTGGAGAAAGTGAAAGTTAAATAAAACTTAAATCATAATTGAATTAAAAAAATTGCATTAATTGATTCTAACAAATAAATAGAGTCCTACAAAAATAGAGATTCAACTTAGAAATGTAATCAGAGGGAATTTAGTTTCTCATAGCAATATAAGACATAAACAAGAATAAACTACAAAACATACTCAAGAGAGGAGGTCGGGAAACTAGGTGTCGGGCATTAGAGGCTACCTCCACCCCAAGGTCTAAAACTATACGAGTATGCATAGTTGAAGATACATGTTCTCCCCCTTAAATTGTGATGTTGTTGATTGAATTAGATAACATCATCGCTCATTAATTACATTACAATACTCCCTCCCGTCCCTTCTTTTCATAGGAGTAGTTTATAAAAATCACGAGTGAAAAGTTATTGGAGTAATAAAGTTGTCTCAAATGTGTGTGACTATTCCTAGATTATCCTTAACTCAATTAGTCTTCATTCCCCTGCCTCCATAACTCCATGTGATTTCTTAATTTTTCGATTTACATGTTTTCTCTCTAAAATGACTCAAAACACATATAGAATTGCCTGTTTTGTGAAGAAATGGAATTACATAGACTCAAATGAAAATAATACAAAATATTCTTTAAACCATAAGCAACTCGTCTAAAATATTTGTAAAATGACCTTAGATTCTACTAAAACAACACAAAAACATAGCTAAAGTAATGTAAAAGATCATGTCAACAATTCAAAACATAAAGGATGTTGTAGCTCAGGATATTTTTCATTCTTAAGTGATTTTGATGGTGTCACACTTTTCTAATAGGCAAGGAAATTGGCTGCTGAATCACGTAGGAAACTTATTCTAGTTATATATTTTAAATTTGATTTTTTTTTGATAAAGAAATTTAGGGTTACAGGATAATGCTTTAGTACAAAGTAGAAAAAAATCTTCAATTCAAAAAACATTTATAGAGAAAAAGGCAAAATTACAATTTTAGTGTCTTAACTTAATTTTAGGTAACCATTTGGTCCTTTATCTTTTTTTCATTTTAATTTGGTCCTTTTGGTCCATTTACACATGAATTTTCAAGCTTCAAATTCATGGTTTTATTTTTTTATGGCATTTGAATCTTCAAATTTATGGTCTTCATCTATGTTTGCATAAGAATATTAGATTTGAAGCTTGAAAATCCATATGAAAATGGACCAAAAGGACACAATTGAAATGAAAAAAAGATAAAGGACCAAACTGTTATTTGAAATTAAGTTGAGGAACTAAAAGTGTAATTTTGCCTAGAAAAAATAACATTTATCTCCTTTCAAAAACATTGATAGGGCTAAAAACCCATAATATTCCAATATAAAACATGTCTTTTTACCACTACATAGTTTCTATTGTAATGTCTACTATATTTACTTCTTTAACCCGTGACCAAGAGACTTTGATTATTATTTCCTTAATAATTATTATTATATATACACGTACATAAATGTTAAACATATATATACCTCTTATGAATTATCCATTTTGACTAGTTATATTAAACAATTAAGTAAAAGTTAAAAATCAATATAAAGATAAACGTAAATGTAAACATAACTATATATGAAAAGTAAAAGTTAAAAATCAATATAAAGATAAAATGTAAAATTGAATTGAACTATTATACCTATACTTACAAAAAGTGAAGGTACAATAATCATTATATAGGAAACTTGATTTGAGAGCTTTTGGTTAGTTTGTTGCATTGGAACTCCATAAGCAAGCGGTGCAAGAGAGATGCAAAGTCAAAATGTTAGCAGGTTCATGAGTATGAAAAGATCATACATGTACATGTAGTATTTAGAAAGCCAGAGGCTTCATGTGCACCCCCTCAAGTATGAGTGGCTCCGCCACTGGCTGCACTTCAACTTCTTCTAGTTTGAGAGAGGATAATTTTGGCTGTAGTCTTCAAACAAGATTTTTTCAATAAAGTTCATGAATTTCTTCTTCATTGTAGTACGACAAGTAACTTTCAATGGATGAATGTGTGGAAATGGTCGGAGGGTCCTCAAAAGAATAAATGTTTCTTTGACTTATTTCTAGTAATGTGGTATTGATTAAAATTTAACTTTTTATCTCTAATTGGATCATGTTGAAACATTTCTTCATCTTTTGCAAGATTGTTAGGACGTTCAACCGGTGTGGTAATTGTTCAATTTCATCTTCTCTCATTATACCTTTTATGATGACTTGCAGAGTTGGGTTCATCGTGACATAAAATTGTCAATTGGCTCATGGCTTCACAATAGATATGTCATTTGGTGTCGTTGTGTGGTGCATTTGGCTGAATGGAAATTCACATATTTACTCAAAGGCCCGTTATAACATTTATTCTTTTATTGAGTGAAAAAAATGTCAATATCACCGTTTTATGTGACACCAAATTTGAAAGTGTGAGGCTTAAACCATCGTATGAAATATCGTTCCATACTTGCCTAGCTATGATGAGCTAGCTTACTCCGTGCGTTACATGTAGAAGCAGAATACTTAAGCATTTCGCCATTGTATTCCTTGTGTTTGGGAGGGTGTTGACCACACGACTCCTTATTCCAAGATGACCAAAGTTGACCATGTGCTCGGCACATGAATGAGGACAAGAGCAGAAGCGGGAAGTTCAAACATCTCGGTTACACGGTTTAGGATCATGTTTATCAGAGAAAGGAGTTAGGAGAACACGTGGCAAGGTAACCTCTAAACGGTTCCTGGCCAAGAGAGATTTTGAGCCTACATAAAGGGGGGACTTTGCCTGAGAAACGATGATCATTTTCATAGAGCAAAAATATCACCGCCCTTTGCTTAAGCAATTGCATGCAGGATAGTAATGATTGTACTCACAACAAGTACATGACTCAATTATTTTGCTCAATAAGAGAGTTCGTGTTAAAAAGAAAGTGTTTCTAGCATTTCTCTTGACTTCATAGTCTTTTTTTTTATCTTTTTCTTTTTGATAATAGTCTCCCCCTCTTATAAAAGTAAAATATATTACTTTCCTTTTATATATATATGTGAAAGTTATACAGTGAAACACACAGTCACTACTTCAATCTATTTTATTGGGATTGATTATACTCATTTGAATTCAAAATAAAAATCAGGTAGCTTTTGTGAATAATGCATATCAAGGGTTTTGGTCTTCCATGTTTGCATAACATATTCCTGCATTGAACTAGGAATACGATGATGCTTTAGAAACATTCTTTCTACATTTTCAGCAGTTCAGCGCACGTTATGCTGTGTCATTTCATGTCACAAGATCCATGATTTATGGACAATGCCAACCGAACATTAACTGCTGCAGCTATCCTGAAGTCTACTGATCTATATTATTCTTGTTTGTATATTAGGCTGATATTGACCTTACATAGAGAAAGAATAAAGCCCAAGAAATTTCATTGCCCAATATCTTTGAACTTTATGGGCCTAGACCATAACTTAATCACAATTGGAAGGAAGTTACTTTTCTCCCTTTTAAAATTGCTCATTTTCTTGACTCTGAAGGGTTAATTCACACTCGGTATTTTTCAATGTAAGTTAACTCCCGTTGACACTTTTAAGTTTGGTTGATCTGACTTAAAAAATAATTGAACCGATCTAAAAAGTATCAGTGTGAGTTAACTACCGTTGAAAATTGTCGAGCTTGAGTTAAGTCTCGCTGAGTAAGGGAATGAACAATTTTAAAAGGAAGAAATGCAATTTTTAAATTGGAATTTTCTTTCCATTGCTCACCCAATGGACATGGGTAGCCCCTGCAAAAACCAAACAAAAACAAAAGAAGAGAAACATTATCCATCAATCATAAATCAATATAACATTTTTGTGAACCTAACTCACTATGATTGAAAAATTTACTCATTATGAATTTTAGGAAAAAAAATTAATACTTGGATAGGATACCTATGATAGGACCTAGCTAGATATAGTACTCCAAAAAGAAGAAATTATATCAATATAGTGACATGGTATTGCAAAACAAAGACGTCTAATAATACAAAAAAACAACAAACAAAAAGGATAATATGCCACTTGAGACATCCTTTGTCTTTCTTTAAAATACAAACAAATTTAATACATAATTATAATTATGACACTTACACTCTTTGGTCCCCTCTTTAATCAATTCTTATCTTTCTTGATCATGTTTAGATTATGGTTACGCCACGAAAACACCAGCTAGACCGTTAACATGGTTTTCTAGTCTTGTACCTTTCCATACAATAAGGAAAGATGGGGACCAATTGACCAAATTTATTATTTATTTACCGATATACACCAATCTTTTTCTACATAAGTTTCTGATAGGAAAGAATCTATGTCTATCTAGGTTTTTGTACATGTGCTTAGAGGAAAGAGTTTATGGTTTTTGTACATCACTAGTATGAATTATGTCATTTTCTTAAAAATGTAAAAAACTTTTAGTACATATTTATTGGTGAATATATGTCAATAATTTTAGAAATATGTGTTTTTTTAAGAGTAGTGATATTTGAACAACTCTTTTGGTACAACTTTTGAGACAACCTTGTTATTCTCTATTTTTATTGATAAAAAACAATAGAGATAGAGAAAAAGAAAAAGAGAGAATAAGAAGATAATGTGAGCATAAGAGAGAAAGTTGTACAAAAATAGTTGTGCAAATATCATTTCTCTTTTTTTAATTATTTTATACACCCACCCAAGATTAACGTAATCGAGGTGTTCATTTCTTTTGAAAAAAATAGAGATAATCCCTACCTATGAAGCATAACACTCTTACAATTACGCATGCCTCCTGCCAAACATGTGTCAATATCCAACACTGGTATGATATGTGTTAATCGCATTAAACAAGAATACCTAAAAAATCTTCAATTTGATACATCTCAAATAGTTTTTCACCTCCGACAAAACTACCATCAAAATGGCCACTTTTTACATGTAATATAATAAAATGTAAAAAACGTTATTAGTACATATTTATTTGTGAATAAATAGGTCAACAATTTTAAAAATATGTGTTTTTAATTTTTTTTATACACCACCCAAGACTACCGTAATCGAGGTGTCCATTTTTCTTGAAAAAAAATAGAGATAATCCCTACCTATAAAGCATAACACTCTTACGATTATGCATGCCTCTGCCTAACATGTGCCAATATTCAACACTCGTATGATATGTGTTAATCGCTTTAGACAAAAATACCACAAAAATCTTCAATTTGATATGTCTCAAGTACATTTTCACCTCTGACACAACTACCATGAAATGGCCACTTTTTTTATATGTAATATAATTTTATTTTATTTAGACATTTGAAATGCTTCTACATTTGAAGAGTTCATCTTATACTCTCTTTAGTGATGATACATTTGGAGTTAAAGATATTAAATTTGATTTCATGGTTTGTAACTTTTCAATGATAAGTCGATAGATGCAATGATGAGCTGTTTATGTTTGTATCATGTCCGTTGTCTATGTGAAAGTCATTGCTCTCTACTCTTTAATCTTTGTGCTATCTTTGCTACTGTTTTTATTTTTTAGTCCCAAATTGTGTAATCATGTCAAAAATGAAATCACCAATATAATTTATCTACTTTTGTGTCCAGGAGCCAACTAGCCATGAATATTTATTAGGGCAACATGAGTCATTTTTCACTATGGTACAAATAACATTGAAAGTATGTTTCACTATGATGTACAAATATGATTGAAATATTTTGGTTATATGATATTGACATCAATGTGAACTTCAGATCTAGCAAATCCAGGTCAGCAATTCAATCTACACCTGAACTATCTTTCCCTTTTGCAATATGTGAATTCATGACAAATTGTACTTTTTCTTTAACCCTTTGAAGAGTGCACATTCATGACATTTTTCTTCTTTTGAAAATTGATTAGTTTTTTTTAATCTTAGACATGGTACATGAAAGACTTGCCAAGAAAACGATGGATACACATGGGACGAAACAAAGGTCTAGACTATGTTAACTAACCCATGGTCTAGTTTCTATAAGTATGAAATAAAAGACAATAATAACGAGAACATGGCAAAATTGTAGAGTAATCCAAATTTTTTTAAAATCTATCAATTTAATGGGCCACTACGATTTTCCACATTTGGATCCCATGTTATATCTTCACCAACAAACAAAACTTTCATCACCTAAAGCTTCTTTCTTTTTTCAACCCTTACAAATTCTTTTCGAGGTTTCTCTCTTTATAAGACAAAAAAATTATTTTTTTGACCAATTCTATTTATTACAAATACTTTTATTGCAAAATTAAAGATGAAAAGCCTAAAGCTTCTTTCTTTTTCCAAGCCTTACAAATTCTTTACTAGGGTTTTCTCTTTATAAGACAATTTTTTTTTTTTTGACCAATTCTATTTATTACAAATACTTTTATTGCAAAAATAAATTCGAAAAGAAATGAATCATATCAATCATGAGATTTTTTATCATGAGTAATATGCTAAAGTTTATAAAGAGTTTGTCCAATATAAGTACGATGTGATATGGAATAATGTACTATTTTTTTATTTTTTTACAAGTGGAATAATGTACTCTTACTCTAGGGATTTGATTGAAATCATGGTGTGTACATGTTGCAATTGATAAATAAAATCAAATTAATTCGTCACATTTTGTTCTTCCATTTTTCGTAACAATCAACATTCATTTGTTACCATATAAAGTAGTTAAAAAAAATTCATTGTGACCATACATGGGTAGCTAAAACATTTATTCGTGATGGTTTCTTTGCAGAATCTAAATTTTTTCTTGAAAAAAACCTATGAGCAAGTGAACATTGCACCTAAAAAAATGGCATTATATTACATCCACTTCTTAGATATAACTGTACCGGATCGGCCCTCGACCCAATAATCAATGGCCCACTAATCCAACTTACCTTCATTCGAGGACACATGGAGGGTCACTTGTGCGCGTCGCCACACAGGAACACCACCTAATCAACTTTCGACTGTTAGATCAATCTCAAACGAAGTCCATATCAGGTATATCGGATTCAACTATAAAAGCATGGCTTGTGGCCATTAGCTAGGTACACTCATTATTACATACATTTTCTCACACTTTTCTCTCAAGGATAAACACTAACTTGAGCGGTCAGAGGGCTGACCTAACCGTACCGGACTTGCCCTCGGTCCAACAAGCAATTGCCCACTAATCTAGCTTACCTTCAATCGAGGACACACGGAGGGTCACATGTGCGCCTCGCCACATAAGAATACCACCTAATCAACTTTCGACCGTTATATCAATCTTCCACTAACTCCAAATCAAGTACGATCAATATCACATAAGTTTTCACACTTTTCTCTCCAGGATAAACACTAACTTGAGCGATCGGAGGGCTAACTTATTTTTACAAGTTTTCTCTTTTCCATCGACGAACAACCTCTGCCGCTCGGAGCACTCTTTCCGCCGTACATGATCCTCGTCTACATGAATCTCGCAACCACACCATCCTAGTTCTGTTCCCGAACAATACAATAACACCTCTTAGAACTTCTTCCCTTTTTGTAAGAGTGATTTATTCTCTCATGAATTATCACTTGTAAATTACAGTCATAGTAGCAATCTTCATTAATAAATGCAGTTAAATACCACTGATGCAGCTTCAATAGAGTCAAAAAAACAAAAAACTCTTGTCGCAATGAAAATCACAATGATAAATTCTTTTATGAACATTGACCACATGTCTTGATTAGATTTTCTTGTTAGGGTTGATACAAGAATATTTTTTATGCTACTCCCACGTTTGATGTACTTTGCACTAGAAGTGAATAATCTTCAATGGGTCACGTTCAATATGGGTTAATTGTTGTTTCACCTTGAAACATTATATCAGCATGTAATCCACGTGGAGAAAGAAGCTATGACTTAAATCCCAGAAGGCATAAAATTTCTGCCTTGGAATCACCATACGTGGAAGATTATTTAAAAGGAGCAAAACAAAACATTGATTAAGTTAATTATTTGACATAACATATAGTACTCTATTTGGGTTAGATGTTTTTATAAAAACATCTAACCCAAATAGAGTACTATATGTTATGTCAAATAATTAACTTAATCAATGT
>Ga0099826_10001361_pt1 | contig 14534 bp, 8 predicted proteins | sample Mtrugardesep15_FD_76830 | JGI IMG/M metagenome (GOLD analysis project Ga0099826, IMG submission 76830) | Root nodule microbial communities of legume samples collected from California, USA - M. trunc garden sep15 | ecosystem: Host-associated > Plants > Roots > Nodule | place: USA: California... | reverse complement strand
ACATCCTTTCTTCCACTAAATCCACAACCATTGTCATCCACCAAAACTTTCTGCACAGAAGGCGACCCTTCCGTACCTTGAAGATAGTGTGAATAATATTCCTCACAGTCAGTTACAGAGTTCAGATTTTTACCTAATCTTTCTCGCTGATGGTCTACACCAGTAGTAGCACCACTCACATTGTTATGCACCAATTGTACAATTTCACCGTCTTTTCCCAATATCTCTCTACCAGAAACTACAATTCAAAAAATTACCAAAAAGAAACAATTAAAAATGTAAAGTTTATATTCTGAAACTCAAAAGGAACTTATGACCTATGAAGCACTAACAAAGACACAACTGAACACGACAATGACACATTGTAAATGAATTAATTGAACTAAATCACATGTGCTACAAAGCTTATGACATATTTTCGAAGCTAAATATGCAACAACAAAAAAAATGCTGCTTTGTTCATACCATAAGGGGAATGAAGCTGGGATTTTCCATTTGTAACATTACCAGCATTATTATTGTTAACATCAATGATTGAATTGGAACTGCGCTTGCTACCGTCACCAACACCGACGAGTCTGTCTACTACGGTGTCGCCGCCATCGTCGTCTTCATCATCGTCTTCATCGTCTTCACCGTCAGAGTCATTGCTGCTTGGAGTTCCCTCGCTCCAGTTCAGTACATCCGACGGGTTCCCGCGGTCGGAGAAAACATTCCGGCGGAACTCTGTGCCCTGAGAAGTGAAAAACCGGTCGCGATTGACTGTGAACATCTTGTCGTCAATGAAACCGCCAGTTTTAGGAACAGGATCACCGACCTGTCGCGGTGGTGCACCGCTGCAGTTGAAGCGTAGGGAGTCGTCTGGAAATACGAGAGGGGAGGTGAGGCCGTTTTCGATTCTTTGATCGGGAGTGAGATTGATGTCATCGGAGGACATGGTGCAAACGGTGAAGCTCGAATTTGTGGAATTGTGAAGAGAATTAATTAGGGTTTGGAGATAGTGCTTGAAGCAAAACGGTGTCGTTTTGGTTGTTATTCATGTGCGCGCGCTATTTTGTGTAACACTGTTACATTACTAGTGACTAGTGCGTCTTTGCTTGCACATGACGTTGAGTGCTTCACTTGTCGGGCACTCTTTAGGTAAAAATTGCGTCAAAACCACTTAATCAGATCGTAACTCTTGATAGATGTAATTTAAGAGTTACAAATTGATGTCTGAATTAGAAGTTAATTGACCGATCTATGAATTTGGAGTTAGGATCATCAGAATGCATAGTACAAAAAGGGTGGTTATGAGCTAAAACCAACCTAACAAACACCCAACATATCATAACACTAGTACATCAAAACATTGATACACCAAAATACAGACACGTTCAAAATCATTCAACACATTTAATTTCAATATAAACAGTCAAATTCATTCAACACATTCAATTGCAATATTCACACATATTCATCTTCGTATCACAGACCAGACACAATGGCAAAATGCATACTTGAGAATAAAAAAAAATCATCTAAATCATGAGAGTCATAATTGATGTGGTATTTAAAATACCAACATACAATATTCATATGAAATACTAGCAAAAAAATCAAACTAATAGTCATTAGAATCATAGAAACGTTCTCCTCCTACACGTGACTCAATATCGAGTGGTCGACTATGTTTCATGGTCAATTTGTTGCAGAGTACCTTATAAATCATCATAACATGTACCCTTTTTCATGCCATTCAACATCATATGTCCTAACCAGACTGCATAAGTATTACAAACACATATTAAATTAAAAAAGTACATATTAAAAACACATAGTTAATTACAAGTAAATATTGAATGCATGCAAGAGGGCACAATATCGATCCATCTGCGACCATACAAGATTAGTTGCCTCAGCCAAATAGTAGTAACGGTATGTTAGAGCTGAAGCGCTTTATGGCCATTGATTAATTGTAGTGGGGTCCCAGAGATACTTTAGAAACATTGTATGATTTGCATCAACGTATCGATTGCTCTTGTTTGTGAAGATGGTACATCCAATGAGATAGAGCACGTGGGCTCGTATACACATAGTCTTGTGTTTATCTCTCTCAACCTCCTTCCCATGTGCATTATGCAATTGCAAGGCTTTTGTGAGATGTTCCTCGTGGATTGCCTTCAGTCAACTATATAAGATGCGAGCACCCTTGAAATCATTCACACTCATCATAAGAAACTTCAATATCCACACCAAGCAACTCTGTAAGCAAAGCAACACCATCTTTCAACACATATACTTTCATGTTATTTCATATTAAGTAAAAAATACTTTGAAATAAATTACATTAAGTAAAAAAAATTATAAAAGAGATAAACAAGCTTGCACCTTCATGTCATTTTATACTTACCATACAAAATAACCGTTGATTTTACAAAATACTTTGATTTCAATAAACTAACTCTTCATCTATCAACTATATAAGTTAGTTTTTTAGTCATCAATAACTTATAACAGCTACTCGCTCCAGTCACTTGTTATAAGCAAATACTATTGTTTTTAGATTAATTGAGTAATTTATGCATTTGACTTATAATTTTTTTCTTGTCAAAAAAAAAAAAGACTTATAATTTTTAAATGGTATCTTAATAATGTTTATATAAATTTAAATTGATTTTGTCCATAAAATAATGGTAGCTTACCAACAAAGAAAAGAATTCTCCTACTTTTAAAGATCTCGCCGCGTATAACTTGATAAAATAACGGAAAATGCTAAATATAAGTATATATAAGAATATTTTCTTAGAAAATGTATATCTAATATCTTAAAAGTTTTAAAAAAAATACTATTCTTTTAATATAAAATTTGTCCTTTAATTACTTATTTAGCTTATTATTGTGTGCCACTAAAGCATAAATTAACATGACTCTGAGATAAAGGTATTAGTATGGAAAGTTTGAGTGGGAGAGCAAGAAATTCGAAAAAGAAAAAGAAGCCACATGGGAAGCAATGGAACATTGCATTGGAAAGAAAGCTTCTATTCCGACACCATCATTCAAGCAATCCAATAATCGAGCATTTCTTTTTCTTTTCTAACAAGAGAGATCTTAAAATAAGTGTTTTTTAGGGTACGGTAAAGGATTAGTAAAACCTTTTAAATACGTTTCAAAAAACAAACAAAAAAACCTTTGAATACTCCCGTAGAATTACTTTGACTACTCAAGAATCCAGGTTCTATGGGAAGACTCAATTACTCGAGATTCTTGATCACTTTTGACTTCTAAATGGGCATTTTATTTTGTTATTACTCCACAATTATCCAGATTTTGATAACTGAACAATGAAGAACAAGGCACTCCAAGGCGATTCTAACCTAAAAGTAACAGGGGGAGTGGATTCCCTCATGCGAAAATTCTCTATGGTTTAAAATCTAAAAGTATATTATTTCTTTTCATTTTGACATTTAATTGGTCACATGTTTATTATTTAATGGTTAAAATTACACTAGACTCTTCAGCCACACGAGAGGATCCAATCCCACTAACAAGGGAAGAGGATCCATTCCAACACATAAGTAGGGAGGAAGATGCTAGGAAGTATTTCAAGATACCCCACAAACACATTTGCTTGGAGTTTATAAGTTTTCAAAATTATTTTTTATCTGAGAGTTTATTGGGCAAACCCACACCAATAATGTGAAATAATTTTACCCTACCATTCAATAAAAAACCATCGGTATTCTATTTCATACAATTGATTTTAAAATATCTTTGTGATTTAACGAAATACAAAATGTTTATTGGATCTTAGTGTAAAATTATTCTACAATGTTAATATATCGTCTATTTTCTCTTTTGAGAGATATAAAAAATTTACCTTTCTTATTTGATAGGATTGATTATGAATGGTGAATTCACAAATATTTGGAAATTATTTTGCCAAACAAAGTCAATCACTCAAAGTTCAACTAGTAATATAAATATATATTTTTTAAAACTAGTAATAGTAATGACTTTTATCTTAGGACCTTAAAGTTCAACCAGAAGAAAGTAAAAAAGACTAATCAACGATTATTTCGGTCAAGATTCAAACTCATATTTTTTCAATCGAATCGAACTTAGCTAAAACTTTATTATTGACCTAAGTTCAACCACTTGATTCATAATAGAAATAACTCTAAGGTAAAAGATAGGTTTTTTTAGGGAGGTTAAAGATAAATTTTTATAATACAAGTAAAAGAAGGATTTAATTTGCATACCTCAATTAAATGATTAATTGTATAAATTTGCATACCTCAATTAAATGATTAATTGTATATATAAAATGAAATTGCTGATCTCTTCAAAAAAAAATTGTGGTGTCTGAAATTCGAACTTCAGACTTTACATATATTATGTTTTGTCCTTACCAACTGAGTTAAGTTCATGAGACCGATCACTTCTTCATTATTGTTGTTAAAATAATTTTCTATCATTTTAAAAAATATTTAGATTAATTTTTACTAAAATCTAGACTCAATTCATATTAGAAGATGGGACTATCATTTAATCGAAAAGAAGATGGGGTCATCTTTTTCCAGAATTGGCTCAAAAAAATACATTTCCACATAGATTCTCCACCAAACAAAAAGACAGAACCAAGACGATACCTCTTGCATGCGCCACACAAAAAGCATACAAAAATATAGTAGTTTCCGACCTAGTGGCTAGAAAAGCGGAAAAAAGCTGTCCAAAACAATGAAGTACGACACCAAAACAAACAAATTGCCAAATTGGACTATGAAACATCAGTGATTGAGCAAACAGCAACAATTTTCAAATTTGATCCAAATTGGAACCCCGGTGAAAAAGAATCCAGCATCCTAAAAATGTAGCAATAGTAACACTACTAATAGCACAACAACAGAGAAATCTTAAAAAGAACAAACTACTAAAGACTAACAACAATAAATTACATTGCAAATAATACAATTTCTCTGTCTCTTTAATTAACAATTAATTAAAACCGGATTCATCTTCGCCGAATAATCCATTCATAGTCTGTTCTAATCTCCTAATCAAGAAACCATCAAGTTAATTAACTTCATCCTGACAACTCTTCTTGTCCTTCTGAGCCTGAGGGGCATCTTATAAGCTCCAATATGGTAACTACTTCACCCATTTCTGGCCTATTAGATGGTACTTGTGAAGTACATACCAAACCAAGCTTAATCACAGGAATCACTTCCTCTACTGGGAACTTCCCTTGTAGTCTTTCATCAATGCATTCCTCTACCCTCCCTTCATCCAATGCTCCTCTAACCATATCACAAAGCACAACCACATCATCCTCCATGTACTCTACAGGCCTCTTCCCTGTCACAGTCTCCAAAACCAAGACTCCGAATCCATAAACATCGCACTTCTCGGTAATTTTCACTGTTTTGCAGGCAAACTCCGGTGCCATGTAGCCCAGTGCGCTCTGAATTTTGCTGCTCAAGACGTAGCGGTCGAGCATTGGTAGTAGTCTTGCTAGGCCGTAATCTCCTACTTTAGGTTCACCGTAGCTATCGATAAGAATGTTGGTTGACTTAATGTTGTAGTGAATAATGTTGGAGTGGTGCAAGTGAGATAAGGCCTTTGCTGTACCGAGAATGACGTTAAACCTCTCGTTCCATGAAAGGAAGCTTTCGCCTGATCCTTCGTGGAGATGCTTGTAAAGGCTGCCACGGGAGACAAACTCATATATGAGGAGTTGTAGTGATGAAGTCCAATAATAGCCTTCAAGTTCAACGAGATTTTGATGTCTGACTTTTCCTAGTTTCTTCACTTCCCTCTCGAAATCTTCTTGAGACTTGACAAGGCTTGACACGGTGAGCTTCTTTATTGCAACTGAACGCCCGTCTCCTAGAACTGTTTGATAGACAGCCCCAAATCCTCCACGCCCAAGCTCGCAATCCTTGTTAAGCAAAGCGTGAGCACCAGAGCTGAAATCAGGTTCACCTGAAAACATGACAAGCTTGCCGGAGTTGGCATCTGTGGTTGGCGAGCGGCTGTACTCATCCCCTGCAGAAAAAGCAAGAGCAGCTGGAGATCGAGATGTGGTGGACCTAACACGGAGGTTGAGAACAGTTATGCCAATGACACCAATAACAATGAAAGCAGCTGCACCAATGGCAATGAGTGCTGAAATGCTGAGGATATTTCTCTTATGACCCAATGTTGGAGTAGGTGATCCAGGGTCAGAGTCAGGAGAAAAGTTGGTGGGATTCAGAACAATAGGCTTTGGGAGTTTAACAGGGCATTTTTTGTTCACAACAGAGCCACAAATAAATGGATTGCCAGAAACGGACGAAGGTGAAATGGTGTTGAAGAAACCACCAGCCGGTAGTTCACCCTGAAGGTTGTTGTGAGATAAATTGAAGGTTATGAGATTGGGAAGGTTGGCCAATTGCTTGGGAAGGTTTCCAGTAAGGTTGTTGAATGACAAGTCCACAGTTTTCAGGTTGGTGAGACTTGCAACTGCTGAAGGTATCGACCCACTGAGCTTGTTCTTCGACAGAATCCTACACAATATACCAAAAAAGAAAGGAGAGAAATAGAGAAGTGAAACCAGGAGTCAGAACCATAAATAAAAATAAGAACAAATCAGTTGTTACTGCATGATAAATTGATATTTAAAAATATAACTCAGACTAAAACAACCATAGAATAGTGCCCATTGTGGAATAGAGTAACAATGCATGAAACTGTAATGGCAAAAAAAAAAAAATTAAAGCCAAAGAACTACAACAGATATTTGGTTGGTAATTCAAGTTTCAGTCACCATCCATCCGCTCAGATGAATTATGAATGTCTTTTGTTCAACCTTTTTGCTTTTTCATATTGTAGGGCATAGAAAAAGTTACAAGTATAATTGAACTAAATGTGGTTATTGTTAATGATGTAATAATAATACACGAGCAGACGAGCAGTTCTCAACATGCCTGTTTATACAAAATAATACTAAAACTACATATCAAACTGAATCAATGTCGACACTTTTTCAGTTGTTTTTTATCATTTATAGAACACATGGAGAAAAAGAGAGACCACAAGATAAGTCTTCATCAACGGGCATGTCTACCAAGAACAAACCTATTGCTTCGGTTTAGATGTATCTATCCAAGTAAATAAGGGAAATTAAACACTTTCTAACCAAATATGTAGCAAGCAGATTAGCCATATCCTTCAAGATTGGAACTTAAACAAAACCAGTTATAGTAACAAGGGGCAGCCTTAAATTATCCATGGTTAATATAAGCATATTGGCACTTGTTTATAATGAAATGGCAAAAACAAACAAAAAAATGGCACATGGAAAAGGAACTTACAAAGTTTTTAATGAAGAGCAGTTCTCAATTGTGATTGGAATTTTCCCAATAAGGAAATTGTTTTCCAAACTCAGTTCTTTCAAGGAAACAGCTCCACCAATTTCCGAAGGTATGCTTCCATTTAGCTTATTATAACTCAAATCAAGACTAGAACACGTTTTCAAATCACCGATTGCAGCCGGAATATGACCTCCAAGAGAGTTATATGATAAATTTAAAACCTGCAAGCTGCTTAAACCCAAAACAGCAGAAGTAATTTCACCAGAAAATGCATTGTGAGATAAATCCAAAACCTGAAGACTCTGAACAGAAGCTTCAGTCAAGGAATACAAAGGGCTTTTCACCCTACCACTCATTCTGTTTTTCACCACCATAACCTTGTCCAAATTCGACCTGAAAATCCACGATGGAAGACTTCCAGACAATGAATTCTGGCTAACATCCAAGGCCAAGAGGTTTGTGCAATTCGCCATAGACTCCGGTAGATTACCAGTGAAACCATTTCCTGAAAGATTCAATGTTTTCAATGACCAAATATTTCCTAAACTGTTTGGTACCAAACCAGAAAATCTATTCTGAGAAAGATCCAATGTTTGAAGACCCTTCATTTCTCCAATCCAGTCCGGAACATCTCCAGAGAAAGCATTTCCACGCAAACTAAAGTAACCACACAGCACCAATTCCTTCAAATCACTAGGAACATTACCAGAGAAAGAATTATCACCAAAATCAATAGACCTCAAAAGCAAACAACTTCCAAACCCATCTGGTATCTTCCCAGAAAAACTATTCCTCGCCAAGTTAATGCTCCGCAAATTCTTCATCGCTTGAACACCTTCGGGAACCTCACCTTCTAACAAATTATCAGACAAATCAAGAGACCTAAGTCCACTCAAACTCCAAATCCCGTTCGGAACATTCCCCGAAAACTGGTTAAAAGAGAAATCAATAGTAGCAATAGCTGCACATGAACCTAAACTAGAAGGAACATTCCCAGAAAACCTGTTCCTAGCCAAAGAAACAACTCTCATAGACCCACATTGTCTGAAAAAATCATCAGGAACAACCCCAGAAAGATTATTATTACTCAAATCAAGAACCCTAAGGTTATCAATAGTAGCAATATTTGCATTTATACTCCCAGTAAGATTATTATTCGCCAAATAAAGCCGACGAAGAAACTGTAATCGTTGCAACCCACGACCAATTCTTCCAGATAATGAAAACCCATTAAGATTAACTTCCACAACTCTATTAGATCTAGGGTTACATTTCACACCAACCCAACTACCACCACAAGCACTTTCATCATCTTCATTCCAAGATGTTAACTTTCCCTTTGGATCTTTTATATCCGCTTTGAACACTATCAATCCCAAAACGTCGTCGTTTAAAGACGGATTCACAGCTTTCACTGTTGTCACAGTCACCAGAAACAGGAAGCACAAGCATAAACGAAAAAGTTTCATAACACTCATTTTAGATGAAGGTTTTATTTTGAAGAACACTAAACACCCATCTGAAATTGAAGTGAGAAAAACAAAGTAAGAGTTTTGAAGTCTCTAAATTTGGAAAGAAAAAGTAGAACTCAGCTTGAAAGTAAGGTTAAATAACAAAAGGGGTAGATTTGAAAATGAGGATAGAAAAATGGGTAAAAGAGGAAAGTGTGAAACAGAATGTGACAGTAGCAGGAAGAAGAAAAGTAACCAAAACGAAGAGAAACAGTGAAGTAGTATAAGACAGGATTTGAAAACGGTTAAAAGAAAGAACAGAACAAAACAGAGTTGTAGTTAACAGTGACCGGACGGAGACGTGAAGCGGTGGCTAGTGACCGGAAAATGGGAAAAATGAAGAGGTTTAAGCGACGGGGGTGACCGGAAGTTGAACGGTGGCGGTGGTAAGAAAGCAACGTCTCTCTCTCTTTCTCACTGTCTCTCTCTGAAATGCTGTGTACAGGAAATAAATATTCGGTTATTAATAACGGGAAAAAAATGGTCATGGTTGGTAGATGAAGAAATAAATAACAAGTTGTACACGTGGCGTTACGCATGAGGGGTTGGAATCCTACGTGTCAGACAAGTCATTATGGTCTCTTTTCTTTTGACGTGGATGGCTTAGCTGGCATCATTAACACATAATTGACTAGTTTGATTTCAGATTAGTAATTTTTGTTATCAGGTAGCCTAATGGTTAGAATTCACCTTATAAAGTAAATAAGTGGAGTGTCTGGAATTCAAACCTCAATCCTACATATAATAATGTATTGTCTTATCAACTGAGCTATGTTCACGGGACTTAAGAGATTTTATTGTTGTCAAGAAAAAATAACAGATATTAGAGTGTTAATTAAGCAATAATCAAATTAGGATATTTTCAAATAATTTTTTTTTCTTTATTTATATTTATTTTATATATTCTTACTTCTTTTTCGTACCATGATATCGATTCAATGTTTTAGTCAATTTTTAGTGATAAATAATCTTTGTTAAAGAATTTATAACCTAAATGACATGAATTCTTCTCTTCTAATTGAATCTTTTTCATATAAAAAGTCAAAAATCAAATGAAATATTTGGAGTACATTACCATTTGAAATCATCCATTATTAGCAGATTCTCCCACCCCTTCCTTTTGATACTTTTCTTACAGCTCCTAAATGGATTGTGAGGATATTTGTCCTTATTTAAGATATAAGATATACAATTCATTTGTTCACATTTATAAACAAAATATAATTTTTTAAATTAATTCAATAATTAATGTGTTTGACCTTACATTAAGTATTCAATAAACTTAAAAAATTGTTTTTGCTTATAAATATGATCAGAGATAGTATATCTTTATGAAAAACAATATTTTGTATTCAAGAGAAAGCTCCTCTTTAACTAAACAAGAATTTTTACATAATACTATTATTTTTAAGAACACTAAAATACTATTATTTTTACACAAATTAATTTTATGTTATGAAATTCTATAACAAGGAGTCTTTGTTTTAGTGATGGTTACTTGTTTCCACAGGCAGTGGATGGCATGTGATCTTTAATTTATAATGTGGAATGGGGTAGGGTTTCCTCAAGTAAATTAGGAAAAGAGTACTTTCAACAGTTCAGAGTGGAAGCTAGTTGGCTCCTGAAAAGGAAAAAGAAAAGCAATAAAGGCAAGTAGGTGGACATGGTGGGTGGTGCAATTAAAGAAAAAGGAAGAAAGATGGTGGAGAGTGAATGCTGTGGATCAGTGTAAAATTGATAGAATCCTTTTCCATATCCTTCTTGCTAGCAAACTGGACTCAGGGGTCAGGCCCCCCTCTATTAGTTCCATATCCTCCCCGGCAAGCACTGCATTTCTGAATATCCCGTTTTTCTGACTTATCACTTATCTAAAATTTTACTCTTATTATTATTACGTTTAACGAATAGTAATTGTTTAAATTTCCTTAAAAAAAAGTGATTGTTTAGTTTAACCGTATTTCATGGATAAATCTTTCTGAATAATATAAAATAGAATGCTAATAATATAGTATGTATTTTTATTTTATTTTAAATGTAAAATATATGTATTTGTAACCAATAAAATAAAAAGATTCTTCAATTGAAATAGAATTTTTCTAGTCGCATCCTATATATCTTTGTTTACATCTAAATTTACTTAAAATTTTACAATAATACTAAAATGACCTTTTCATATAAATTTTCTCAAAACATTGATTTATTGTTACTCTGACCTTTCAGCCTCTTTTACCTACAAACAATCGTGGATATTCAATCAATTTCAATGAATCAAAATATCTTTCATTTGTAGTATATTTCATGTAGGTAAGTGAATTTCTTCTTTTTTCAATGATGTTGAGTTTTTATTTTTTTTTCTTGTTGTTCTACATGCTTATATGTTATGTACTCTACAAGCTACATGTATTTGATGGTGCATCATGTGTTAACGTTAATTAAATTTAAGTAAACATTTATTTAAAGGTTGAGGTTAACTTAAATTCAGTTTAAGCATGTACATGTAAACTCGGTTTACATATACATACTTAAAATAAAATTACGTAGAATCATTAAACAAGGTTGAGGAGGTTAATGCAAATTTCAGTCTGAGCATATACACTTAAATTTGGTTTATATGACCTGAGTTTACATGATTTACGTAAGCTGGTTTTCAGTATGTAGATTTAAACTCAGTTTACATGACCTACGTAAAGAGTTTTGGAATAGAAAGAACGATGCAAAGAATTTGGGGTGAATTTGAAAATTAAATTTTGTTTAAGGGTAATTTTGTCATTTTAAAGTGTAACAAGAATTAAAGAGGGTGTAACTAAAAAAAATTGTATAAATATATGGTAGTAACTTTTTTTTTGTTAAGTAATCTATTGAATACAAATTTACTTTTAAATTAAATAAATGAAATGTTTAAAGTTCGAACTTCAAACATTCATGTTATTAAGTAAAATGACCAACAACTAAGCAAACTCCATCAAAAAACTTTGTCGATCACCTTTAATACAGCCTTCTTTTTCAATCACATTTTTCTCTTTTACAAAATTCAAACTCAAAACTTTAATAAACAGATTTGAGTACACCTTAAATAATAATTAAAGATTGATACAATAAGTCCGCGTAAGCTTGAGGGATTGCTCTCTCCGAATAAAATGATTTTGCTTAGGTATCACTTAAAAGATCGAACCATGGACTAAATGAGTTTTTTTAAATACTAATGACGTATCCAATTGAACTAATTATAAGAATGTCAAAGCTCAAAATAAAATAAAATAAAATAAAGAAGGGCCAAGTGCTTCTACTCTTGTGAAGATAGATGAAGTTTTATTTTCTTAAACAGATGGATGCAAAGTTAAATATACTGTGAGATATGTCCAATGAGAACAATCCGGCATATGCATTGCGTCCAATATGGATGTGAATTGGCGAAAGAATTATGAGATGAGAAGAAACCCGTGAGTTCCTCCATTTACATTTACAGTAACACTATATATTTTTTGTGTCGCTATGTATTTGACTCCTATGTCCTAACCTATCTTCATGCCTTTGGGTTTTATCATGCAAACAAACAGAATAAGACACTCAACTTAATTCTTTATATATTTTCATAGTGTGTTCATCTTCGTGTGGAAATTTATATTTCTAGTTTCTAGCAAATATATGTCCACTATTGTAAATTAGATTATGTAATGCAACACAACACAAACGGTATAAAATAACGTAGTAATTGATGCTAGGAAGAAGTTAAGCATGTGCAGTAGGACCACATGCATGAGTAATCGACATGAAGCAACTTACTCCCTCCGTCTTTTTTTATAAGCGAAAAACATTAATAAGTTTTATGAAAAGATGTAAAAATAATTTTCATTAGTTAAAAATTATGGAGAAAATAAAAAAGGAAACAAATTGAATGCAACATGCATTTAATTTTACATTAGAAAAGATGATTTGTTTAAAAAAACATAATAATGACATAAAAGTTAATCTTTTTTACTTATATTTTGAGACAAAAAATATGAGATTTTTTCCTATAAAAAAAAGAAGAGAGTACAAATTAAACAAATAAAAAAGAGGTTTGTGGAACGTGGATGAACATAGAAGTTAAATATCCAATGTACTACTAGTAAAAGGAAAGGATTAAAAATGTGGTAAGTACGAGGGTTTGGCGGAAGAATTAAATGCGTTGAGGAGGGAGACAATAATTTGAAGAATGTCAATGGAATAGAGATGGTCATGAAAGGTCCAAGAAGTAAACGCCAAAACACTGGCAATGTTTGGTCCCCACCGAATTGTGACTTCCAAAAACAAAGTGGTAGAGTAGAGGAGAATCTCACACAGCTTTGGAGTTTGTGTGTTGGTCAATCCTTCCACTTGCAGCCGTAGGCTTTACACCAATGTAACGCAATTTCTCTTCTATCGGCTCATTTTTCATGCCTTCTGTTTTGTTATGTACTCTAGTCATTAGCCAAATTTCACTTTTTTAGATAGATTCAATAATTAATACTTTAAAAAAAATTGAATAATTAATGTATTTAGTTATAATATAAGAGAAATATTAATTAGTGTCCTGAGACACTGGTTCAGAACTTAAAATAGTAATTTTTAATGAAAGTTTGTGTAATAAAGTGCATTAGAAATTAAAAACTTTAACATTTTTAAAGAATAATTATTACTAAATATAAAATGCTTAAAAAGTGTTTTTGGGACACTCGTTAACAAGACCTATGATATAAACTAGATACATTAATTATTCAATATATCTGAAAATTAAAATTATATTTGCAATAATAACCGGAAAGAGTATTTGGACAATTTTTGAATTTTATAATTTGAAATGAGTTTTCCCTTTGTTTTTGGATGAAAAAACATCGGTTTGGATCGTAAAATCTGAACACCACAAAAAAAATAAAGTATGTTGCTTGGGTTTTTTTATTATAAAATCCGAACTACCTGTGTGACTCCTCTTGTGCCAATAATTTAGGAAAAACAAATTTTGATTAAATAATTCGAACTGTATCAACATACAGACTAAGTTTGGTTGAGTGAAAAATAACTAATTTAAGAACTATGCTAACCATTGTAACCCACCTCCTTATGTTTCAAGTCATTATTAGCTGCTCTCGTCGAATCCCCATCAAAAATGTGGTTTTTATGCTATTTGATCATATCGTTTTGAAACTTCTCCAACAAATCAGAAGAAGAAAAAAAACAAGGATTAAAACTCTGTATAAGAGACTTCTTGCAATACTATGCCCCTCGAAATCCAATTAGACCAATTTTTAATTTTTCACATTCTAAGAAAAATATGAAAAAAATTGCATTAACTTTATTTGTTTTTCAGACTTTTTGGGTGTTAATTTTTTTATTTGTCTGGTTTTATATGATAGGTTTCATCATTTTTTTACTTTCCTTAGAAAAATCATTTTTTTACTTTATTTTTTTTGTTGTTTTTAAATTCAAAGTTCAAAAATATGGCAAACCTTGGAGCATCATAGGATTCTAATTCGTCTATTCATGCCTCCTCTCCAAAAGATTTCTTGTACCTTTTGAAAACGGACGCAACTGAAACTTTCTATCTTAAAGAGTAGTCTTTGTTGTTGTTTGTTCTCCTTCTTGTTTTTCCCTTTCTTTTTTCTCTTTTATTTTGCCTTGTAAAAAAAAATCAAAGTTCAAAACTGTTGAAATGAGAGTTTTTTTTTTTTTT
>Ga0099826_10001360_pt1 | contig 14534 bp, 5 predicted proteins | sample Mtrugardesep15_FD_76830 | JGI IMG/M metagenome (GOLD analysis project Ga0099826, IMG submission 76830) | Root nodule microbial communities of legume samples collected from California, USA - M. trunc garden sep15 | ecosystem: Host-associated > Plants > Roots > Nodule | place: USA: California... | reverse complement strand
TGGTGAATTTTGTTTAGGATGATGAGTTGGAATATGAAATATTTTTAGTGATGATAATGTTGGGGGAAATCATGTTTTTGGAGAGGATGTTTGGGTCTTATATAGGGAAAATTATGGGAGTACCATGTTTGGATTTTGGGGTGTGGGAGTGAGAAAAGGAGCACTACTAGAAATTGGGGTAGGGAATATAGAGATAGTGTGATTTGGTTCCTTCTCTTTCTATCTCATCGGGATGGCCATATTGGACTTTATGAACATGATGACTAGTATGCACTTCTTTTTTTTTTTTAGGGAGATGAATATGCACATTTGAAAGGAAAGGAAAAAAATAAAATGTATTTTAAGAAAATAAAATAAAATTATTTCATAAAAGGAAAATATCTCTTATATGAAAATATCATAATTATGAATGATTTTATTATAAATATTCATACCATAAAACAATTTGTCTTTAAAAATTGATCCAATGTGTTTATAGCTACGCTTCGGTAGGTTGTCAAATCGCTTGACCTAGTTCAAGAGGCTTAACTATATAAATGGGTTCAACTGACCCGACCTATTTATAATTGGGTTACATGTTAATGAACTCAATCTGGTCCATGTCAATCACGGGTCAGTCCAGGCATTATATTTTTTTGATTTATTTACTCTCTTTTATGCCACTTTGATATATTAGTTGCTCAGATTTATCTAGTTGCACATATAAGACGGAATGAACATAAAAGTGTAAATAATTTTTACATTAATATTAAATACTTTTTTTAAGGAAACATTAAATATTACTTAAACTATAGATTTATTCCTTCAATTTAATCAAAATAATATTTTATAAACTTTAAGATTTAAAAAAAAAAGGTAAATTTATCCATTTTATTAAGTTTGCATATTTAAATATCTTTTTAATAATAATTTTTAAAGTAAATGATAATTTAAAAAAATATCATGCTAACTTGTGCCCAAAAAATAAATAATAAATAATTTTTATATTTCTTTTTGAATAAATAAATAAATTTTATATTGAAAATATAAATTCTTAAACTTTTGCATCATTGAGCACACAAGTTCCAAAAAAAAATTATATCTTTAGCTTTTTAACTTGTGTCTTAAGGGCGCAAGTTAGCATTTCCCTTAAAAAATAGGATGTTAAAAAAAAGAACAAATGAAAATGTTGATAGTGGGGTAGCCTAAAGCTTGATGGGTTAACCCGACCCAGACAATTTATTATATGGGTCAAATGGGTTAGGACCAACAAAATCCGTTGTATTTAGGCTAGTTCTTTTATATTCGACCAGGTCAAAAATATGGGTTAATGGATCAATCCATCGTCTCGAACCATTTGTTATAGCTCTACATTTCGATGATAATTTCCAATCCAAAAGTGCTCTAAAGAAGTAAAGATACTTTAAATTGAGAACTTTTTTATTTCAAAGGTTTTGTTAACAAGTGCCCCTGGAGCACTTTTTAAAGATCTCAAATTTAAAATATATTTTTTTAAAAAGTCAAATGTTACTATAAAGAGTTTCATAAAAACTTGTATTAACAACTGTTAAAAAGTACCCGGAGAAACTCGTTAACATTTCTCTTATTTTAAATATAGCATCCGCTAGAGCTTTGTAATTTCATACTTCACGGTAACTTCTGTTTATACATACATCTATTCTTAGTTTAAGTGTACTTTTTTTAGGTCGATAGACGAGATGACAAAACCATCATAAATTCATACACACCAAATGGAGGTGTCAGGGTTCGAACCCCGGTCATGACGTCCAACCTAACAATTTCGACATTTTTATCAGTTAAGTTAGAACTTATGGAACAATATAAGTCTATCTTTTGTTCTTATATATGCCTCATCGTTCATAATGTCGATTTAAACACATGACACATGAAAAGCAAAAAAATTATACAGATGAAGAATTAAAAGATCTACATATACAACCCGATATACAAAAACTAATAGATCTACACATATACTAAGTGAAGAAAATAATCAAAGAGAAACATACCAAGTAAACTTCATTAAATAGGATATGATCAGCTGGGTTTTGCTTATATTTGAGATCACAAAAGATGATTCTTTTGTTACTTATATTCAATATCGGAAGGAAAATAAAGTGTGAAGCATATTTTTTTTCTCTTGCTTTTCCGCGGTTGTATGCTCCTTACATTATACTGTCAAGAATAATATTTGTCATTTTAAAAAAAAAAATAACATTAATATCATTTTTTTATTCTTTCTTTTTTCACGAAAATAAGATTCATTCATTCAAATATTAAAATTAAAATAATACAATCATAAGGATCATCACTAGGGTCATGCCTCGTTATATTTTGAGATCAGTACTAAAGTTAGTGATACATATAAAAATTTAGATGTCAATATGGCGTTAAAAATCTATCATTTGGGTCTTAACAACCAAACGAATTTTTTTTACATAAGGTAAGGTCAAAAATAATGTGAGATCCACTCTTTAATCTCATCCAACTACAAGAAAAAAAAATTATATGTATTTGGTCAAATCAACTGTAGATGGTCTCTGAGATAACCAATCGAACCATATTTTGACAAGTCGTTGGTGAGGTTGAGAGGATATTGAATTTATTGATAGTTGTCTTAAATTATTTACTCAAAACATATTGTCGATAAAATGAGTCATTCTTAAGCATTTTAAAAAATATATGGCGAACAAACTAAAAAAAACTAGAAATAAAAAAACACAAGAAGGAAAGCATAACAAAGAAACCACAAAATCACAAACAAAGATAATAATCTCACATCGGATAATGAGGGTGGGCAAAAGAAGGACATAATTAATGAGTACCAATAACTTTGGTAAAAAAAGTACCAATAACTATGAATGTAATTATAAAAACATAATACAAATTGCTGCTTATTTAAGGATTTAATTCATATGGAAATACACTGTAAAGATATAAACATGATCGGTTGTAATATTATATGGGGATAGATCTTATGAACAATGTGTGGCACAATAGATAGTTGAGAATTTTAGGCATGTGGTCACGAGTTATAGTGGTTTACAAAAGAAATTGCAAGCAAATAATAAAAAAATTTAAAAAAATTGTCCAATTTATAAAGGTTTATATAAGAAATTTATAGGGATTTACATAAAAAATTGCAAAATTTTTGGCCCGGAGCCCGGGCGAGTGCCCGGGTCGCTGGACCTTAGAACCGTCCATGACAAAAAGTATAGAAGTAGTACCTTTTACTCGATTACACTCACCGTCTCTAATTATATGTTCTCTTTAAAAAAAATCATGTCCTTAAATTGTTTTAAAAAAAAATCATGTCCTTAAATATAAATCTTTATACAAATTACAAGATGCATTTATTATTACTTTTTCCTAAACATACATATTATTGATACTACTATTTTTTTTTAAATATGAAAATTCGAAATAAATACACGTACACAATCTAATAAAATTTACACGCAAGCTGGTACTTTTAAATCATTCCATCAGTAATCATTAATCATGTGCAAAAGTCATGTGTAATACATTATAGACATTTGCAAAAAACATTAATTGTTTTAACAAAAAAATATTTATATGAGAATTTTTTAAGCACTTAAAAAATCATATTTTGTTTAAAAAAATTGAGGTAGATAATTTTATAATATTCTAAATAATTGTGTTCAATCAAATTCATTGTCGGATATTCTAAAATGACCGATTTGGTCTCATTATTTATCTGCATCTGATGATGAACCTGATTGAACCCAATTATGAACCCTATTATTTGTATTGTCCTCTCCTTATTTAACTCGTATCACATTGGTTTCAATTAGATTCATCATTAGATTCAAATATAAATAATTGGTGGGACATTTAAATTTATGCCTTTAAAGCATAAATTAGTGACTCGAAAGCAGAAATATTTTGTTGTAAATAATGCATTTGAATTTAATTATTTTTTATTTTTGATTAATTGAATACATAAAATTTAAGAAAATTGTCTATACTTGTGTCCTTAAAGCACAAGTTAGTATGACTCATAATTGATTCGGTCTAAGTTAGAATCGGATTCGGGTCTAATCCATCTCATCTATACCGGTTCAAACTTGCACCCCAAATTATAAATGTTAACCGCTGCCCCCGGCACTGGTTAAAGATATGATAAAGAAAATTATATAGTAGTTAATGTATTGAAATTGTGTAATTAATTAATAATAATGTCAAAATCAGTTTCCTTTTATGGTAATAATTCATTTTTGATGATATGCTTAACCGGTGTCCCGGGACACCAGTTAGCAAGACCCTTCAATTTTTTATGACATAATTTCAACTTTTTATCATGGAGTATCTAAGATGTGCTTATAACATGGTTCGTTATTAAAGATTTAGTTGACTTTGAAAGCTGGGAACTAACTCCGTCATTAAAGAGGTATTGAAAAACGTGGAAATTAAATGTCATTTAAGTTGGAAATACAAACTTGTGACAAAAATCTTTAAATGAAATCACACATCAATAATTTTTCATCTAGTGTGGTGTTAACATGTAAGGGTCGACGCGTACTGAGAAATTAAATTGAGACCTCCAAACAAGAAAATAAAGAGTACTGTGTGAGAATCTTATTATTTCTCAATGAATTGTTACAATGATGATGAGCAATATGTATAGACAAAAGCTATGAACTAAGAAAACTATTGTATTTTTCTATACAATACTCTAGCTTTCTAACTACTTGTAACTATCATCGACGGTTGTCAATGGTCTATTGATAGTTGTCAAAGAGGATGTGGCAAGTTAGTTGGAGCTAGGTGAGATAACTTATTCCTCAAGCAAAATCAAATTTTGGCCTTAAATGTAAGATGGTTAAAAGAAGATGATGTCAAAACATTTAACTACATGGTTGTGTTAAGGAGGGGGTAAAGCAAAATCAAATTTTGGCCTTAAATGTGGGTGATCAATGGATGGTAAAGGTGGTTTGAGATTTGAGCATATGTTACCCAATATATAGGATCTATTGAGATCCCTCCCTCTTAGATGGAATCTCCTTTCCAGCTTTATCTAGGGTTGAGATAGGGTATTTATCAGTTTGTTATCTCTTGATGAATATTGAAGATTTATAGCCTTGTGTGATAGGAATAAAAGTTCGGAGCCATGTGGATTTAATTTCTCCTTTATCAAGCCATTTTGAGGCCTTATTAGGGAGGAAGTAGACGTTATGTTAATTTGTTTAATATTAATGTGAGGCTCCAAAAAAGTTTTTCCTCATTCTTTATCATCTTTGATCTCCATAGTGGACTCATCATTTAAGTTAGAGAACTTCAAGTTTATCTCTATACTAGCGTGTTTTGTTAAATTGGGGTAGCAGTTCGGTGACTTTGGTTTCGGTGCATTTGTCTCTATCTTTCTCTTAACCAATAATTCTCTCTCATCAAAATATATTATTTTAATCATTCAATCATCACTCTTTTTCATCTAAATTACACTAAAGTCACAAAAATCACTCAACACAAAGTCACTGAAGTCTCTTCCGTTAAATTGGCAGCAAAGATGTTGGTTGGTTGGTTGCTAGCTAGGTTAATATCATGGAGTTGTTGGTTTCTCCAAACCAAGATGCTTTTATTGAATGTAGGCATCCAGTGGATAATCTCTAAACTTCTGAATATGATGACAAAAACATGGTCAAAGATGCATAAGAAGATCAAAAATTGAGAAGCAAAGCACGTGGAATAACAACTAGTTTCTATAGTAACTTGATGATCAAGGCAAAACACTAAAAGATGATAATAACAACTAGCTTCTTGCTTGCTCACCTAGACAAAGCTCTATAAATTTAAATCATCATTTAAATGTGAAATACAACTTTCTTATACAATCTCTCATCAAAACACTTTTGCAAGAGAATCGTCATATGTAAATAAATCAGAAGTAGAAAGTTCAGATTTCTTGAAAAAGATCATAATCACCTTCAAACTTAAGATTCATTCTCTAACATCAATTAGATAGCAATCACAAATATACTCAAGTCTACATTATATCTTCGGCACATCCTTTTAAGTGTATTTTAAAAGATCAGATTCACCAAGTGTGATCATATTGAACATAGAAAGAGATAGAAAGGTCATGGTGAGATCAAATTGATCATAATCATATCAAGACCACAAAACTACTATTGTATTTAGTTGGTAGGCATCACAATCATCTTCATATTGTTAAAGGTGACTTGTGAAATTGTCTAAACTCTAAAGTCTAAAGATGTTATCCAAAACTTGTATGGTTGGATAGAATGTAAGAAAAGGAGAGAAATTTTGCAAGAATACGATGAATCAATCAAGAATATATATCTCCGCATCATTATTTTTTAGCCTAAAAATATGATGATGAACCAAAACTGTATAATTTTTAATGAGGGTCGATTTATCGAATACAACTAATAATAGTGAGACGAAAACAACAAATAAGTCTTTTCACTTTGTTGTTGCCTTTTTATTTTATTTTTATATTTGGGTTACCATTGTTTTGTGGATTATTTTTCTAGTTTTCAAGTGATCGAGTAATACTATTACTAATACCTAAGGAGATACTTCTATTTTACTTTTTATTTCACGCAATTAGTTTTAAAGTACACTTATAAAAAATGTAATAAGATAATATATTTGTATTAAATATCTGTGTAAAACATGTTTACGACGATTTTGTGAGTACAATTTAGTTGATGGTTATCAAGACGTGGATGTACAAAGTCTGAGTTCGAATTCAAAATTTACCATATTTTAACATTCAAAGGGTATGAATCTATCGGTAGACAGGGACGCAACTAGGTATGTGAAAAACTGGGCAGCCACCACCCCCAACATGTATAATCCTATAGTACCTCATGCATATATGAAGTATTCGCCACCCCCACCATCCAATGCATCATCACATTTTTTTATAACTAGTTTAGTGACCCGTGTCAAGCACGGGAAAATTAAAAACTTTTTTGATCAAATGTATAGATTTTATATTATGTTATCTTTTTTGAACAAACTAAAATGAGATTTATATTATAAACAAAGTTAATTTACCGTGCACAAGACATGTAAATGGTAAACCAACCTACCAACATACAACGGTTAGGTGCTCTTCTAAAGGAGCACCAACAAAACATTATAGAAAATTACACAAGAACACCATGCAAGGGAGTGGATGTTTCCACCATTCATGATAATTAAATACAAAAGAAGAATGTGATGATTTCAGCCATATAAATGAATTTAGCTTCACTTTTCAGCTAAAGTAGAAGAATCACTACCCGTATCTTGAAACACACGGTTGCATTACCAAATTACCCAAGCAGAAGCAAACCAAATTACCTTCAAGAAATAGTGAGTGGCTCTAGGCTTCGTAGGTTGGTTTACCATTTGCATGTCTTGTGCACGGTAAATTAACCTTGTTTATATTATGTTATCTTAAAGTTATAAGTGTGGTTATAATTTAAATTTAACATGGAAAAAATATCATCTTAATTTTGTATACATTTTGAAATATCTAAACGTTGCACATAACGATTAAAGTATTTGGATTTATACTTATAAAATATATTTGTAGTATAAGATGTACTCATTATTTTCCATATGAATCTTAAATTTCAAACTTGAAAATTCATATGCAAATGGACTCAAAAGGACAAAATTGCAAAGGAAAAAAATAAATGACTGAATTGTTACCTAAAATTAAGTTAAAAGACTACAAGCGTAATTTTGCAACAAAAAAAAAATATATAAATTGTTCTTGAATCGTGTTTTATTCCTGCTATTTCATCCCTAAAAAAAAAAATCCTGCTATTTCTAGAATCGTATTTTATTTTTAGTCCCTCAGTTTAACAATTTTTAAGTATTCTTTGGAGCCTTTTTTTTTTTTTTTTTTTTTTAATAAGCTAAAATGGAATATAATAATAACCACCAGAGTGCTTCATCTGACATAAGGTATACAAAAGAGAACCACTCCCAAAAGATTACAAAGTCAAGTTGCTTCATAATAGAGCACAATGAAAAACAAACAACGAAAGTATGAAAACATGTTAGTTACAATTTTTTTAGAAAAGTTAAACTAATCTATCAAAGTTTTGTATTAGAGATAATCAAACCTGAGATTTTGAAAAAAACACACATTAAATTTTCAAAGCTGAACCTTAGGCTATTTTGTTGTAAAGTGGCATCTAACCCTATATGATGATGTCAGGTCACGGTGAACACTCCAATATTAAGCGTGGTGAAAATTCTTGAAAAAGTTGTAAACAAAGAACAAAAAATCCGATTTTGACGCCACATTAATTTTTCCCGCCACCCTTAAGAAATTTTTCTAGTTCTGTCCCCGTCAGTGGACTATCCGGAAAAAATAACATATTTTCAACGAAAATGCATTCTTCATATCCTTTTAATATATTGTGTCATTTTCATGATAAAGGGTCTTCAAGTAATGATGAAACATCTTTATTTTAAGGAAATAGTACAACCATAGTCAATGCATAAAAAGTTTTCTCCCATTTGTTACCGTGAAAGTCATAGTGTTTATTCTTTGATCATTTTTTATATTTTTTTTTATTACTTTTCCCGCTGATACATGCATGTAACTCTTTCTTCATCTTCCACAGATTATGCCGACTATACAATATCCAATCATCCATCTATTACCCCACACACTATAAACACTATAATAATAATTTACTGCCAAATTTCCTCATATACTCAATGAAGCACCATAGAGGGAGACAGAGATAGATGACTATATTGATGTACCTTATACTGCAACATAATATCTAAAGGTTTTGCCGACTGTTACATTTTACATACAATCATATGCCATTCTTCCTAACATTTAAAATAGAGTTTTAAAAATCAGACCGAACCAAACAATTCAACTAGTCGAACTGGAAAAATGGTGGTATATGTTGGTTTGATCTCAGTTACATTACGATACCAAACTGAACAAGATAAATTGTCGAACAATATCTTAACTGCGATTGGTTCAACCATATTTATTCATTTATACGTCATCCAATTAAAATGTAGTTGAATTGATTAAATTACCAATAGAACTATGAATTTGAAATGGTGACTTATTCAATCTTCGATCCGATTTTTAAAACATACATAAAATTCTTTTGTAAATTATATTTAGGCCAATTAGCTCAGCCGACCCAATATATTAAGAGATCTAAAGCAAATTTTTTAATAAGATCTTATAAAATATATTTTTAACAAAATACTAATAAATAAACATCAAAAGTAATAAATCATGTGGAGTTCAAGATTGTTAGATTAATTATTTAATTAATCAGTTATGGATTGACAATAATCAATTATTATAAGTTAATGTTATAATATAAATTATGGTCTATTGTGTTAAACACTGATTAGTTGATGAATATGTGTGATTGAGCTATTCTTTCTAAATGGACTGTGATGGGTTGAACCATTTAGCTAAGTCCAATGAGAGGTCTCTGCCCTCAGTCGTTTAGCTATTTAAACGTCATCCCATCAGACGGTTAAACTATTCTGAATATTCTGAATGGTGCTAAACGGAATGAGGGTAGTCATCCCTCTCATCCTTCTGACTCCTTCTAACAGTTATCCTTCATCAACCTAATTCAAAGGTACACAATATTTTCTTATTCCCTTCTTTATTACGGATATGCTATAACTTGTATCTATTGATCTATAGCTGAATCTTTAAACTTTTATCATTTTGCCAATGAGCAAGAGTATTTTAAGCCTTTTTAATTACCAATTAAGCTTCGTAAATGTCAATAATTCATTTTTCATATTTTATATTGATAACTAAATTAATTTTTTTTTGCGATCTTTTTTTAATTTTAAATTTTAAAGCCTAAAACTCTTATTTGGACTGCTTGACCCTTGAATCAGCCCTGCTAATTAGTACTCTCAAGAAGCAACCACACACACTTCTTGCTCAATTCTGACAACCCCACTTACACAACACTACCAAAGAAAGACTATAGGGAAATTAAGTGGTAGTAAGTAACCACCTGAAGCAAAATCTGAATAGGGTCCATTTTTCACATAATGGTGTCTATCCAAGTTCAAATTTTCAACCGCTTTTGTGATATACATTTTTGACTAAATGTGATATACATTTGTGGCATAGAATTTTTGTGACATACATATGAATAAATATGATAATGAGATCTAACACAAGCTTTGGCCTTTGACAAAAATGGAATCTTCTGATGAGTGAAAAGCATGGCAACAAGAAGTTGAAAACTTTCTAGTCCTTTTGTTGTGCCTATAAGAGAAAATAATGTGTCTAAAATTCATTGACTCAAGGATAGGAAATTATTAGACTTTGATAGGGACATTGTGCCCTTTGTAGCCTTTTTTTCAATATCAGAAATTTGATTTGCTATAGGCTATAAAAGATTGAAATATATGGCTTTAAGGGAAGAGGGGGGCCAAAAACACAGATTTGCAGTGTTGCCTAATGGCATTTTTGTGTTTTTTTAACTGATTACACTTTCTGAAAGATTAAGAATAAGTGTTCCCTTATCTTTTCTGGTAGAGAAGCAATAATAAACAATAGTAATGTCATAATATGATATACTATTCATGTGACTCTTGTATGTTTTAGAAGGATAAAGGATCTGCACCACTTTGTTCACGATCTTTAGATGTGATGTAACTTTTTTAATGTTTATTATAAGAAGAAAAAAAAACACCATATAGTCAATAAAGTGTTTTTTTACTGCAAGTCAATAAAGTTATTAATGGTGGTAACCTTTGAATATATCCACAAATATGTCCGTATAAGAAATCGTGACTTGTTTGTTCCCAAAAAAAAAAAAAATCGTGACTTGTGAGACACTAAAATGAGACTAAAAAAACTTTTAAGAAATACTCCATCCGTCTTATTTTAATTGTCATTTTAAGAATTTATCTTTGTCTCAAAATAACACAATTTTAAAATATTAATGTATCATTTATTTTTATTTTATTTTTTATTGTTATATATTTATTTATTAGATTTCACCATACTTATCTACTCCACTACCTACAATTCATAAGAGTGTTTTAGTAAATGATATTAATTTTATTACTGAAATCAACATAATTAATCATTTTTTAAAAAATTATTTACAACCTTAAAATGACGATTAAAATGAGACGGATAGAGTAAGTAGTAATAAGTATCATGGTATAAAATTTGATTGTAGAATTGATTTACTTTTTTTAAGGTGACAACTAAGGTACCCATATAAAAATGATGAGTAATTTACCCCAACCAATAAACATTAGTCACGTAAGCATATTTTGAAGTGATATTTATTAACTATCTTGACCTTATTAATAAATTGCTCATTTTTATTGGTTGATGGATAAATTATTCATTCTTTAAAGGTAATTTAGAGGAAGAAGAAAAAACCTTTTTTAAAAAGAAATTGATTTAGATTTATTTATAGATGATTGGTTTAGTGGCCACACACATACACATATGGAGTAAAACGGTAATTTGACTTATCAATCCACCACCCATTCAATGGATCCATCAAACAAAAATACTTTTAGTTCATTGGATTCAATCTACTCATTTAAAATATGAATGGATCTAATACATCCACTTTATTACGAGATCCAAGGGATGAACTCAAATGATAACATACTTTGTTTTTTATCAAATAGTCTAGTGATTATAGTTCATCATTTAAGGAGAATAAGTTTGGTATTCGACGTTTAAATCGAATCAGTATATAACAATGTATTATCTCTGTCAGTTAAGCTATGTTCCCAGGGACAAATAATAATACACATTTATTTATTTGATAAAATATGAATATTTCATTTATAAAATTAATATAATAAAAAGATTAAATGAATCAACATCGTTGAAGAACCCTTTGCAACAATTGCTGAAGAGCTCTGTTAATAATCTGTCATGAGGTTGTCAGCGCTCCGCTCTAACCCACCATTGATGGCCTTTGTGCCTAGTCGTTCACCGGCGTTGATCACCCCTTTAATAAATAAATCATTATTTATTAAAATAATTAAGGTTAAATATTTTTTTTGTCTCTGTAAATATACCAACTTTTCGTTTTAGTCTTTCTAAATAATTTCTTTGACTTTCAGTCCTCCAAAAGTTTTCTGTCACCACTTGTAATCCATATTTTAAGTCAACTCATGCGTAGTTTTCATTTTTTTTATTATAACAATCTTCCAAAAAAATAGAATTTTTTATCAAAAACATAAATTAAATAAGAATATTTAAGCGCAAAAAACATAAAAAAATATATATATATTTAATTCATGTTTTCCTGAAAATTTTTAAATTTTGTTTTAAAGAGATTCTTATAATATTCGAAACATTTTTAAAAAAATTCATTCAAAAATTCGAGGGAGCTTTTTGCTGGCTCTTATGCATTGTTCAAGTTTGAAACCAAAAAAGTCTATTAATTTTACAGAATTTATGATTGAGAACAAGGGGATATGTGGCTTGTATTCTTTTATGCAGATTTACAAATTTCTACCTCGGATGCAAACTCAATTGGCACAATCACTAGTACCTCGTAGTCATGGCAATTAAGAAATTTTCTCCACAGATTTTTCGTGCCAAGTATCATTGTCCTTTAGTTTTTTATTGGGTTAAATATGTTTTTAGTCTTTATAAATATACCAACTTTTCGTTTTAATCCCTCTAAAATTTTCCTTCAACTTTTAGTCCCTATAAAATTTGCAATCACCACTTTTGGTCCTATTTTTAAGTTAATTTTTATATTTTTTAATGAAATTATGCAGAAATGTGTAAAATATTGTAAAACAATTTCCCAAAAAAAATAGAATTTTTTTACAAAACACAAATTAAATATGAATTTTTAACCATAAACAATATAAAAATTCATATTAAATTCATGTTTTGTTAAAAAATTCAAATTTTTCTGGGAGAGATTCTTATAATATTATGAAAAAAAAATTGCAAAATTTTATTCAAAAATATGAGTTTACTTTAAAGGAAGGACTAAAAGTGAAGATGGAAAATTTTTGAGGGACTAAAAGTCTAAGAAAAATTTTAGAGGGACTAAAACAAAAAGTGGACATATTTATAGGGACCAAAAACATATTTAACCCTTTTTATTTATAGATGAATTTTGTTACGGAAAAATTAGAGAGGAAAACATTTCGTCGCAAAACCTTTCTCTAAACTTACTCTCATCATATTTGTGACGGAATTTACGATGGAATATTTGTGATGGATTTATCCGACACACATTCCATCACTAATGTTCATTAATCTGAGTTTGATAAAAAAAAATACAATGTACCGTATCGAATTTCATCAAGATTATCCCTCGCTAATTTCCATTACTAAATCGCATTTTTAAGTAGCGAATGACAATGAACTTCTATGAGCTTTGTTCTTTCGTGAAACACCGAATTTGAAGCAATATGCATTGCACACGGTTGCCACAAAATAATGTATATGATCTTGTGTGATTCACCTTCAAGCCTCTCAATATATTTTTCAACCAAGTAATCTCAAAATAGGTAGCAGCCAAGGAACACTATTTTGCCTCAGTACTTAAACGTAACACAATATATTGGTGCTTGTTCAAGCAAGATGTAATATCCAAATATTGACCTTCTTGTATCCTTGCACTGAACCTAATCAGCATTAGAAAATACACATGAAGTTTTAGTGAACCAGTAACAACATTCCCTGACTCAGTGCTTGTTTTATATACCTTAGAACCTTGTGTACATCTTCAAGAAGAGGTTTGGTTTCGTGATGCTTGTGTCGTTTGCAGAGAAGATTGCATACTAGTAGAGATAAAGATGTCCTTTAAAAAGGCGTTATCAACATCAAGTTGGTGCTAGCGCCACCTTTGTATGACAGCAACACTAAGGAATACTCAGACTATGGTGAATTCCGCAACAGGAGCAAAGGTGTCTCAGTAGATATCGATCGATGTGTTTGTGTGATCAACGACGACAATATTGATTATTGAGGAAATACTTTGCTCCTGAAAGTGAAGGGAGGTGTTAGCCACTCTAAAGATCAACATGTTTTAAATCAAAACAAGATTGCATACTAGTAGAGCTCACTAGAAATGGTACTCGAGTTTGTTTGGCCGATGAAATAATTAAATATTTGTATCTTAGGCATTAATGCCAAAAAGCATGAGAAATGGCTTGAACCGAGTTACAAGATACTTTCTTTCATTGATTGAGGTAGTAAAGTCCCCCAACTCAATTCCTGTCTCAATCATCTTTACGAATCTTAGGTCTTGTATGACACAATTGTCTCAGAAAGACTGTAAATGTAATATAGAATGAATTCAATGCTAGCTTTTGCTAATGGAAATATAGAATTTAATTAAGTGAAAAGTTGAACACACAACATTGTCAAGAATAAAATTTGGAGAAAAAGATCTTGCCAAATATGGATATCATGTGTTGATGAATTGTTTGGTAACTCCTCATTATCTCATTCAACCTGTTTTAACAAAGTCAGAAAATTGTGGCTACAAACAATGTGTTTTTTTTTTTTTTTGAGGGGGCTACAAACAATG
>Ga0099826_10001359_pt1 | contig 14534 bp, 8 predicted proteins | sample Mtrugardesep15_FD_76830 | JGI IMG/M metagenome (GOLD analysis project Ga0099826, IMG submission 76830) | Root nodule microbial communities of legume samples collected from California, USA - M. trunc garden sep15 | ecosystem: Host-associated > Plants > Roots > Nodule | place: USA: California... | reverse complement strand
TTAAATTATTTGAATTTTGCAATTGTTCATAAGTTCTATAAAATAGATGCTGTAGAGTAGCCTGAATTTCATGTCCAAAGGAGTTAGAAGAAGCATCTGTGTATTCAGGGGCAGAGCTTCTTAGGGATATAGGGTGGCCGCGGTCACCTCAACAATTTTAATGTTATAAACCCTAACCCAGGGAAACTCATTTTGTGTGTCTCCTCAATACTGCACCCTCCATCTACCCACTGCGTTTGCATCCTGTCGTGACCACTCTGCCCCTTTGCGTATGCGCTGCATTGTTCGTGCTCCAACATGTGTCATTGATCGTCAAGCTCCGTGTGCGCGATGCGCCATTCTCCCTTTGAATCTTCCTCTCCTCTGTGTGTGCTGCGTGGTTCACCGTACTCCCTCTGATTCAACCAAAACTATAAACATGAAGTTTTTTACTGACAAAGAACATAAGGGAAAGAAGGATCAAATGAATTAAATATTACTGCTCTTTGAGGGTTTTGCTTGGGCAATGCAATTTTTCATGTGCAGCTGATTGTTCTGCATGCCTTGTTCCTATTGGCGTATTTCATGCGGTTTTGATGGGAATAGTGTTACCACTTGCTCTTTTGATATAGGCTTGAATTTTGCAAACAAGGTGTTTGTTGTGATACAATGAATTTGGTTATGTTGGTTTAGAGTTGAGCACTTTTCTGATGATTTTAACATGCGTGCAAGTGTGTCATGTGTAGTTGAAAATTGGGCGCGTGTGTGACTAATACGGCCATGGTGGTAAGAATGTGGGCTTGGTGGATGCATCGTAAGGAGTTGGGAGGGTCTGCAATATGCCAATGAAAGGGAAAGCATCAGTGTGAGTAATAATCAATTGAGGCTTATGGAAAAGGGTGGGGACATAGGGTTGGATAAGTATGTTCTAACTTGCGCTGCAGTGATGGTGTTATCTTCATAGTGTTTTCCTTTTACTGTATGGTAATTTTTTCCTCATATAGAAGTGAAATGGCACTACGGTGAACAAGGAGGTAAACATATAGTTTGCTAGTGCAGCGGTGACTAGTTACTTAAATTGAGTTGAGAGGATAAGGTGTGTGTATGGATTTGATATAGTTATTGTATAGGAAGAGTTTGGTAGTACGTTTTGAGTCGCCTTATTAAGAAATTCAATGTTATGGTGTTATGTTATATATGTATTAGAGCAGATAGAAAATGTAGAAACAATGGGTGATACATTCTTGTATTATAGTATGGGGCTCACTTTACTTGTGTACCGAGAGACAGCTCATGTCCGAGAGCATTGTGTACTAAAGCATGCTATTTGTGGTAGCTATTATATTTAATATATTTTTCCTCTTTAACAAAATGCTTGCAAGTAGATATTATTTGTTGAGGATGCATGATTTCTTGTTTGGTTGAATAAAAAGTCATATGAATAGGTTTGTCTTTAAGTTGTTTAAAAGTTTTATTTAGTATGCACTTGGATGTGTATGTAGCATGCTTAATTTTAATTTGGATTGTGGAGGTTTATTCTTAAATACAACTTGGCACCCCCAAATGTTTTGTTGAAGCTCTGCGATTGTGTGTATTCCTATCTGGTTTCATTCTTTACTTATTTCAGCTTTTCCTCTTGCTTGTTTGTTCTGAAGTTACAGTTGAACTGTCTTCAACTGTATAAATGGGATTGTTTCATTCTAAAGAAAGTTATTTATCTGTTACTTATCCCTTTGCAGGAGTTACTGGGACGACCACTTCTTGTAAAAATAAGTGAAAAGAAAATAGTTGCAGAAGCTGGAAGTGAAGAAGTTGTTGAAGAGAAAGTTGACGACGCTCAACCTGGAAGTGACAAAGTTGTTGAAGAGAAAGTTGACGATGCTCAACCAGAAGTTGTTGAAGAGAAAGTTGACGAAGCTCAACCAGAAGAGTCATAAATCCTAATTTCTCATTCACCGATCTTTGGACATGGTATGTGGATTGAGAAGAAACCTCTACAAGCTGGAGTTTTACCTGATTACCTCGTGTATACAGAGATATGAAGGATGACTTCTTTGTATTCACAGTATTTTTCAATTAGGTTGAGTTTGACATACCTTACAATGTGGGTAAAGTTTAAGAAGAGTTTACATATAATTTTCCCTATAAATCTCAATTCGGATTTTTTTTACAGTCCCAATTTTAAGGGTATTCCTAAGGTGATATAAAACTCTGAATATTCTTCAAAAAAATAAAACTTTAAATATTGTCAATTAAGAGTTCAAACCTTGTGTACATTGAGGCTAGTAGTTAGGTTTTTTTTTTTTTTTTAAGCCATGGATCTCCAACTTGTACGCCATGTCTCTAAAATCTGAAACTTTTTTATAAACCCTTGAAATCCCATGCCAATGTTGGTGTTTTAGCTTCCATGGTCACTATTTCATGTATTTATGGTACACTACTGTGATTTTAGTAATAAAAACTACACTTTAGAGCTTAAACAAAACCATGATATCGCCGTCATGATTTTGTGAACTTATCAATCCAAACATACATTTAATCGACAAATCAAACTTTGAAGGGACAGCGGCCCTGTGATTTAGATTTAAGAGCTAACATTTGATGTCATGGCAATCATCATCGTAGAATAATGTTTTGTTGTGGCTTTGTCCAGCATTTTGCGCAAATAAGAGCTTTTATTAGAGTGTATAATGAAAAAAAAATTCATGTGGGACCACCTGAATTCCAAACATATTTTAAGACTGTCTAGTTGCCTTGATTTCACATCTGCTATTGCCTAAAACCGTAATTGAAGGAAGAAAGTTGTTTGTGTTTATATGAATATGAAAATTGAACAATAATCACCAAGTTCATGTATTATTTGATTATGATGTTGTCTTCTGTATGTCTCCATGTTGAACATTTGAATGATTATTGTGCAATCTGCTTTTAACAGAATTAAACACTCATTCTAGTTTGCACAATTTGCCTTTATTATGAAACTTATTATCTAAAATCATACATGTTAAAACATTTGTAACCAAGTTCTTATGCAGTAACAATTATCCAATGAAAGAATGAATAAAAAGGAGACTCATAACTTCAGAACCAAGTCCTATTACTAAAAAAGTAATTTGAAGATGTATAAAAACGAGGGTTATTTTTCTGCTGTTGTTAAAAGACTCAAAAGGGATTGGATCATGACCTTATATGCTTTTGTGCATATGATTATGTCTCAGCATAAGATGAAAAAAGGTCATAGTCTAAGGCATTATGCTAGCTCATCATTCAACTTAATGATTTCAGCACATGATTCTAGTAAACTTTTTAGATAGAATCTTTGAGAACTAACTTTATTACTTATTTCTAGGATATTGATATTCCTTAATTCTTTTCAATAATTTTTTGTGAATGGATCAAAGTATGTCAAACATGATTTAATTTGATTTTCATTATCATGTGAAATATGCCCCCACTTTGGAGAAGTCCTATATTGTATAAAACCACTTGAAATATTATATTTTGTGAATGAAGGACCATGAAATGGCTAGATACAAAGGTTCAATTATTCTAACCATATGAAAAAATGCAGGGTATCATTTGATTTGGAATTTCCTAGATAAACTCAAATCTAACAAAATTGTGTGGCTTCAGAGAGAAGAAAGTGAAGTTGAAAAGGGAAGAATAGATTGCTCAAGCCTCAAGGTGTGAGTAAAATATATATTGGTTGATTAGGTGATACGTTACACCTATATTTGAATAAAATAACTTGCTTTAAAATGCATAAGTCTTGTTATTTACTTCAACTTTTTTTTTTTTTTACAAACTTCACCTTTATTCCCTCATAAACATATTCTCATAATCACAAGTTGACTAGCTACATAGTTGGTTATCTCATATGTATAAAGATTATGGTTGTCATGTAAATTGGTATTTCTCTTTAGAATAGTTTTGATGGAGTGTCAATCATTCACAAACCATCGTTTGTATGACTTTGATACCGACTATATTTCCTAACAAAATACCACACCAACTTATGTTAGAGTTTACTAAAAGTATAAATATGTTTTATATAAATGGCTAATCATATTTTATCATTTATTTTCCCATATAAACTTATTTTAAAAAGCACCATGACAATGTGACAAATTTGATAATAAAATATAATTAGACATTTCTTTATAGAATTTGTAAAGCCAAATAGGCAATAACATCATAATGAGACATATTAGCCTAATCTGAGTGATGCCTTGAAGCAGAAAGCAAAAAGTCTTCCAACACATCCAATTCTGTGTGTCAGATACAACTAACTTTGACAGGCAAATTGGCTCCACAACATAACTAGACACACATTAAATGAAGTTCTTTAGCTAATTTGGATGTCACTTTATAGAGGCCTTAAATGTCTTGCTATCTGAATATTGAACAAAGTTTTTGATTTTAATTATCGGTTTTTGCGCCATGATAACTCGGAGTTAGGTCAGGAGGTAAATAATGTCTGATAGAAAATTATTTCAATTATTATTTAAATTCAGATTCTTTCAAATAATTTAGCATTCGGAGCAAGTAAATATGATTAAAAGAGCAAATTTTTTTATAATTTCTAAATTCTCAACCAATATCACCAGCATCTCCTTAGTCAATAAATCATTGTATTCAACAAAGACAAAACTAGTGAGCAAATAAAGCTATGAACAGAAAAAGAAAAGAAGGTAAACCAAAAAAAGAGAGTTAAAGTATAGTCATCAGCATCCCATTTTCTCTGCCCTTTATCTTGCTTTCCATCTAAGCCCTTTATCCCTTTTTCCATGCTCTCTTTTACCTTGTTAGAGACTTAAATTCTCTTGTATGCTACTAATAATTCCCATGATATGATACCTCTCACATTCTAAGTCCTAAGTTTTAAGGTGATAATAACATAACTTATCCTTCTTCTATATGTTTGCTTACTTCACAAGCTCTTCTATGTTTTCATAACTTCTCTACTTGCTTCTACGTTTGTCTTTAGGTCCTATTCTTTAGTTTATTTTTATTCTATGAAATTTCACTTGCCATAGAATTAGGAAATAGAAATCTTGTGTTAGTATATAATATATACTTCACCACCAAGTTCAAGCGCAAGTGGTTGATGTACAGTGTGTCTGTGAGTGTTGTAAATCTCAGAGTATCGAGTTTGATTTCTATGATAAAAAAGAAAGTTATAATATATACTTCTCCTAAGTCCTAAGGGTGGTTATTATACTATGGCTTCTCTTGGAAATCCAAAAGCTTGGGTTCCATATATGAATAGCAAAGATTGTTCTCAAGGTTTTTGTAGTGTCGATTGTCCACAATGGTGCTATGCAATCTACACTCCACCTTCTCCTTCTCCCTTTGAATTCCCTGATGAAGATTCAAGTCCAAATTTCTCTCCTCTTGTCATTGCAGTCATTGGAATCTTAGCAAGTGCTCTTCTTCTTGTAACTTACTACACCATAATATCAAAGTACTGTGGTCGAAGAGAATCATCGGTAAGTGAATCACGTGAAGCGAACGATGAATTTGATGAAAATCATCATCATCATAACCCTTCAATCCATGAACCATGGCATGCTTCAACAAGTGGATTAGATGAAACTTTGATTAAATCCATAACAGTTTGCAAATACAAAAAGAATGATGGATTGGTTGATGTAACAGATTGTTCAGTTTGTCTAAATGAGTTTCAAGATGATGAAAGTATTAGACTTTTACCAAAATGTAGCCATGCTTTTCATCTTCCTTGTATTGATACATGGCTTAAATTTCATTCTAACTGTCCTCTTTGTCGCGCTACCATATTCGCCTTCAATGCTTCAAGTTCAAGTGCTGCAACACTTCATGTGCCAGCTCCTGTTATAGAAAATCCTTCAAGGAATGAAGTTTCTTTAGAAACTCAACATTTGAACGAAACTGTAGACGTTGAAAGAGACAATGAATTGGATGTGGTGGAAGAAGTTCCTATTCCGAAGACAGAATTTCGCGCTTTAAGCGATCTAGGAAATTTAAGAGGAAGGCATAGTGTGATTGAGATTAGAGATCATAATGAAGATTATCGTGAATCAATTCGAAGATCGTTTTCTATGGATCATTCATTTCAAAGTGGTGTTTTAGTTGTTGATGATGTTAATGTTATGCATATGAATCAAGAACAAGATTGTTCTCAAGGTGAAGGTTCATCAAAGAGGATAAGTGGTGAAAGTGAAAGTAGTAAGTGTAGTTATAGAAGAAAGGTTTTGCATTGTGTTTTAAGTCCAATTGCAATGAAGAGATCATTTTCAAGTGGAAGATTTTTCCTTAGCAGAAGTGGTAGAGGAAGGCTTGGAGTTTTACCACTCTAAGAAATTTTTCTTTTACCTTTCTCCTTGTGAAAGCATGATATATGTAGTAGAAAAGATTGAACAAATTTTTGTGTGAAGATCTATCTATATTTAACATGATTGAATCTCTAAATTATACATATTGATATTTTGCTCAAAACCAATCCAACAAAGTGTGTAATGTGTAATGAAATGAATTATTTTTAACGACCTGTTCCTAAGCTAGAACCTCTTCCTCTATTCTTCTCTTTCTCTCCCACGCCTCTCTCTTGCTTCTCTCCATTCTCTTCTCTCTTTTCTCTTCTCTCCGTCTCTGAATTTGGCATTAGTTGGGTTTCTAATATTTTACTAAATGTACCTCGTAATATACTAAGCCATGCCACTTCTAATGTAACTAAAATTCCAATTTAGGAAATAATTTCGAACCTAATAAAATTAATTGCCAAGTCTAACAACCAATGTTCTAAATTGAAATGATTTCAAGAGACGAAATTCGGGGTGTTACATTACTCTCACCCCTTAAATAATTTCGTTCACAAAATTCAACAACTTACCCGACACTCTACGCTTTCACTACATCACTCTGATCTTCTTCTTCATCATCGTTTGCTTCAAAACTTTACTCCATACCATGATCCGCTACGTCTTCATCACTTAGTCCAGTCTTTCCCTCTGAACTTTCTCAAGACAATCTTTTCAGTTTCCTTGCCTCTTTCACACCTTATAAAGCTTCATCTACATTGTAACTTTGTTAACCAACGTGGCATATGAAGTCAAATGAGTTCAAGGTAGGAAACTCCTCATTTTTTGGTTCAGTTTCCATCTGAATTGGTCAATTTTCCATTAATACGTCGGTGTATAAGCAACATAAGGAGAAAACCTTGGTAATTCTCAAACTGAGCCACATACTCAGCTACAAACTTGCTTCCTTGTTTCAAGTGTGAAAACTATGTTTCTCTTTCGATTAGAGTCTGCAATGTTCCAAAATCTTCATTTCTACAACTATTGAGATCCACTTATGTAGATTACGTTGATTGTGTCGACACCAAAAGGTCTAGCATTGATTTATGCTTATTTTTTTTCTTGGCTCCTCATATTATGGCGTACTAAAAATAAACCACTATTTCAAGATCATCTAGTGAAGCTGAGTATACAGCCCTCTCAACAGCTGCTTATGAGTTGCAATGATTATCTACTTGCTAGATGATCTCAAAGTGCAATGTACTAGAGTTCCAATGTTGTGTTGCGATAATCAAAGTGTCTTTACATATAACTGTCAATCCTATGTTCCATGAAAGGACCAAACATCTTGGGATAAGCTACCATTTTGTTCATGACTAAAGTTCTAGAAGGCACCATCAGATTGCAACCAATTTCAAGTAGTGAACAATCAACCAATTTCTTCACCAAGTCACTTCATCCTAGGTCTTTCCTTATCATCCAAGCAAGACATGATAGATATATATACCAAGCTCTAGCTTGGGGGAACTGTTAAAACATAATGAAGAAGATGCAATTTCTTGAGATCCAAGGAACTTACTGTCAAACTAACTAAAAATAAAATAAAAATTAATACATGAATTAAAACCAAAACTCTTTCCTTTTTCCTGAAACCATTTGCATATTTGAGGCTATATCAAAGAATATTGTCAATGGTTGAAGTTAATTCGCATCAAATGCTAGTTGAGGAAATGGTAGGTACAGAGCTGTGTCAAGGAAATTTGAAGCCTACTACAAATTTATAAGAGACTTGATATTATGTAAAATGAATTCTGCTCTTTACCCAACAGTTTTTGCCCGTTCTCAACTGAAAAGACATTTTTATCCCTGCGTGAGTTAATTCACGTCAGTGTAAAATTTGCGTGGGTTAACCCACGCTAAGTGACTTAACTCACACTGATGTAAACCACTGCGTGACTTAACTCACGTAGGATTCAGGGCATGCGTGAATTAACTCACGCCATGTTTGTGATCAGTCACATAACAGGCAGAAACACTAGTGTCCCTCATTTCATTCATTTCATCATTCATACATACATTCATTCCTCTCAAAAATACATGTTTTTCTCATTCATTCAATCAAGCATTCACTCATAATTAAAATACGAAGAATAAAGGAATAAATAACGCAAAATGTCATAAATAAAACGCAAACACGCAAATGTAAATATATTACAACCATATCCGACAAAATGTCATAAGAAACTAAAACTATACAAAACTCATAAAATAGGACTCTACTGCTGCTCCGATGGACTCCTACTCCTCCTCTGCGGAACCGGCACCTCGTCAAACACAACATAATTGGACTGGATGCCCTCCAAAATGTTGAAAAAGAGTGGATTTGAAACCACATAAGGAATCTCCATTGCATGTGCCACTCTGCCTCTGATGTTGCCGATGATCTCGAATGGGTCGGGAGGATGTCTGGCTCACTCCTGCTCAACAATAACCTCTTGTAGACAGGTTTGGGAACTGTGTAATGATAAGATGATGGGATACACGGTAGAACCACCTCATGTACCCCACTGAATGCTTATGCTCCTCGCCCTCTGGGACCAGATAACCCCTCTATTGTTGGCTAAGGACATGGACGACAAACTCCAAGAAGCACGTAGCCACCTCCCCTAGCTCAAGAGGCCCAATCGACGTAGGAGGTCTGGGAACGGTCTGAACATAGTCGTACTGCCTCAGAACCCGCTCCGGCAAGTGACGCACCATCCTCTCTTTGTCGGTCATAATCCATCCGGAGTACCAGCAGACGTCCTGAAAAGGTGTCACGTCTCGTCGTCACTCGTCTGTGACGATGATCCCCCCGCAACATCAACCTGACCAAGTCTCGTGCCCCCCACTCTCCCTCGACCAGGAGCATGAGGAGGGGGTGTACTGCTTGCTTTTTCCCTCCATGCACTACCAGTAAAGGACTGTTGCCTCCCTAACCTCATTCCGCCAGGCCTCTCAGACATATCTGCATAACATTTCAAAAGGCAAAAAATCAATGAGACATTTTCGTACGGACAATTCAACAACAACAGTTAAATTTCAGCAGTGTCATTTCAATCCATAAACTACCACATTGCAGTCAAACTAACTATAATCAACATTAACAAACATATTTCTAACTAATTTCATCATTAATATTGAAAAAATCAAAAGAAAATTCATTGAGACATTTTATCAAACACCTAGAGTCCATATTTCAATCAAGTTAAAATCAAACAATTTCAAAACCCTAAAACTACCACATTTCACTCTAAACAATATCTAAATACAATCTCTAACTTAATTCATCACTAACAATCCTAAAAACTAACATGCAAACCAAATTTTTTAAAACCTAAAAATGTTTAATTTCTTCAAAAAAAAAAATTAAAATTTCAATCAAAAAAATACAATGGAGTAGGATAATCAACACTTACTTGATATTGTAGGAGGAATTGGCTTTGATTGACGCAAGAATGACGAATGTCGCACTTAAAGGGGGAAAAAAATCGTATTTTGAGAAGTTGGAAAAATGAAGTTTTGTGTTTCTGTGTTATATGACTTAAGTCATGCAGAAGGAATAAGGTACGTGAGTTAACTCACGCAACACGCAGCGTGAATTAACTTACGTAAGAGTAATGTCTTTTCAGTTGAGAACGAGCAATTTATGTCGGGTAAAAAGCAAAATTCATGTAAAATAGTAGGGCCAGATTACTTTCTCATAACATTTTCTATTTTAATTTAACTTCGTATGTGGGTGGTTGGAATTACACTCGATTATGATTTTTCCTTTTTAATTTTGATAGATAGAATAAATAAGTTAACATGATAATACATTTCCATAAACACAAAAAAATGTTTAGAATTTTTTCATACCTGCTCTAAAATTTATTTTATCATCAAAAATGAAAACATGATACACCAAAAGTAAACAAGCCCTTGATTTCTTTACTAATCTTTTAGCTTCTACGAAAACGTTTATCAAAGTCTTGTAGTCAAACAACTCTAACATTTCATTCTCAATCCCCTAAAAAACATTTCATTCTCAGTTGATCATATGGCTTGTCTATTCAATCTATCTTTAACTTTGTTGATATTAGATTTAAATATTTTAACTTTAAAAACTTATTTCATTGATAACAAGATAAATAGTCTAGTTTAAGAATGACACAATTTAAATATAATGAAGTGGACAATTCGAAGTTCAAACATCTACATCAATATATCAAATATCTTCGTAACTATCATCTAAAATATGCTTGAAAACTTGTTTAACTTAATTTAATGTTCGATTGAAGTGCTAATTTCTTCTCTAACACTTTTCTCATATTAAGTAACACCTGTTTTTTTACAAGAGTAAGACTTAATGTTGAACTAATTATATTTATATCCATACATATAACTTTATTTTTTTTACAAAATATCCATACATATAATAACAGGTTTTGAAAATATTTTGGGGCATATGGTTATGACCTTGTTGGCCTTGCATTGTCCACCATGGCCCTGGGTAGGTAGCCTATCTATCAACTTCTAGAGCAAGTTGCTTGCACAATTCCATCTGAACAAACAAGTACTTCCGCTATTTTTCTCAATTAATTAATGTATGTTCTCAAAGCCATTTCTTTATCGTATTCAAAAGACAAAAACAGTTGTAAGTCTTAAGGCAAGTCATTATTCATGCATGGATACGTAATCTTTCTATGTTCTAATGTATCTATCTGTATTAAATATATGCAGTTATGTGGCAATGTAACCATAGACTTAGCTTTCATACTGCTTCATTTCTTTATTAAAAAATAAACTAGTCAACTCTTAACGCTCTCATTGCTCTTCTCTCTGCCCACCTAATTGAATTTATAGTCCAGCTAAACTACTGTTGTTAGTCAAATGTCAATTTGTATATGTAGGTGGGGATCCTCGTAGGAACTAAATAGTTTGGACCCTATTTAGTTTGTATTTTTACATAAGATATGGATAAATTTCGTTAAGATGTGATATTGCTGTCATAATACTCACACTAATGTCTTTATTTTTTATTTGTTAAATGCTTAAACTTTAACTTTTTAACTACTATTAATTTGATTAAAAAAAGAAAGTTGATATATTTTTTTAATCTACTTATGTGGAACCAAAAGTACACTTGTATAATCTAGCAAATAACTGAGGAACATGTAGGGTGTGTAGTATTTCTTCAAAGTGATGTAAATGAATTTTCCAAGAAGGGATATAAACCAACATGTCATAAAAAAACCTACGACATATTGCCTTGCTGCAAACCGAGAATGTTGTTCATTAAACATTGAAAAGTTGCAGGTGCATAGTATTTCCTTATTTGAGTTTTCAACTATTTCCTACGTGACATTATGTTCTTAGTGATTAAGAAATAAGAAGGTAGCATAATAAATATTTGACTGACTCAAATGTGAAAACTGACAAAAAAAAGAAAAATCAAAGTGACTAAGGTTTATAACTTACAATAGGAAAATTGGGCAAAAACTTAAAAGAAAAACTAAAATGTCTGATGTTTGGAACTTAAAATATTAAAAATTGAACGAAAAAAAATTAAGTGATCAAGTTGAAATGTAGAAACAACTTAAAAACCAAATATGTAATTTAATCTTAAATAAATTTGATTAATTTTTTCCTTTTCTGTTTTGACAAAATGATTACATTTTTCTAAAATGTTATTTAGAATTAAGGGTGATAAATTGGTATACTTAAGCAAAGGTTTTTAGTTTCCGTGAGCTTACAATGCATAATATGTGTTGAACATCTTTCTTATTCATCTTTACTTTAATGTGAATTTCTAACCAATATACTATTTAAAAAAATAAAAAGTTTTTATAATATACTGAGATCTTACGACGCGGTTTGGAAAGAGTTTTGTGTCAATTACTATTAAAAAAAAATTAAAATCAAAAGATCGTACTTTTTTTAAGGACTTATTTTAGATTATGTTTTTTCCTGCTATAAGTATTTGTTTTCTGATGATGTTAGAGGTGTTAGAGCATGATTATCGGTGGTTTTTCTACCACTCCTACACCAAACCCAAGGAACCTGTCATAGTATCATTGATAATTTGCCTTGAAGCCAGTTCTAATTGTTACTACCGTTTCTCTGCATTACCACGGTTCCTTATATTTTTTGCATTAAAAAACAAATTAAAAGGAGTATTTACAAAGCAACCAAAGACTATATTGATATATTGTGTGGTTTAGTGGAACCTATTTTAAAGTTTTGGAAGAGTGGTATGAATATTTAGAAAATGTAGTTGAGTAATTTAAATAATTGAAAAGCATAAAATAATATAATATATTATGTAGGATCTATTTATACCATCCATATAGGTGACATGAATGTGGATACTTTTAGTAGTCTACCTCATGTAATTTTGTAGCTTGATTTCCTATTATTATAATTGGATATTGAGTATCACACCCAACAAAACTCTAGGTTAACAAAATAGCCATTGTCTTTTCATTTGATAAATAATTAGGTGAAAGTAAAAAATCAAATTTATTCTCTTTTTAAGTCAAGTAAAAAAAATTACTCCATAACAATATAAAAGAAATACATCTATTTTAGCTTTTTTTTTGTTTTGTTTACCTCTCATTTTAACTATTTTATCTTTTTTATAATATTATTTAAATTATCAATTAAAAAATAGTAAAATTCCAATAAAACAGGAACTTTGCCAAAAATATTTGATGATACAATTAAGTGCGGTAGAGAAACAGATAGAGAAACATGACAATGAAAGAAAAATATGATCAATTTATGTCACAAATACAATTTAGATCTAGGTGATGTTTGTGTGTGTTTTGGGGATTTACTTCATCCCACTTTATGGAAAAGTAACAACTGCTAAAATTGAAAACTAGACAATTATTTCGAATTTTTCGATTATAAATAAATAATTAAATTATTAATTGATTAAAAGAACATTAAATTTGTTGTATATAACATGTGGGCATACATACACAATTTTTGTAACATATGAATGATTTCCCTTATAAGAACAACTAAAAGGTTATTGCTCTAATAACTGTCCAAAAAGATCACCACTTAACCATTGAAGTTAAGCCTCAAAGTCCACCATCAATTTGTTCAACTTCTTGTTGCTTATTTTCTGTTCAATGTAACTTTTTCCATAGTCATCACTGCATAAGATTAAAAAAAACACTTTAGTTGAATTATTTGTCAAAATCAACTAAAACAACCTTAAAACTAAAAGAGTAGTCAAATGTTTGACCATAAAACAACCTTATTTGAACATAAGTTAAAATGTTTGACCATATAATTAATTAAAAAAAATACTAAAAGAATGAGTCAAATTTATTCATACCTTTGTGGTAAGGAAGAAGATGCGGTAGGTGTTAACTTATGTGCAAGCTGAACGGCGTCGTCTTGAGTATTAATAATGTGATTAAAGCATAAATAACGACCGTACGATGAGACATCCTCGTAGACACAGATGTGAGTATCCACCAAAAATCTTAAATCAACGGTCACAAAGACACCATCCTCGTACATTTCAGCAGCACCTCTCAAGTAAGGGTGTTTGATGGATAGATCATGTGTCATCAATAGTCCTGCATTGATTGATACCATATTCACTCCTCTGTCCATTGCTAAGGCAAACGCTGTTTTCTCTGCTAGTGTCTTTGACATCCCATGCCATAACTGTATGTTTGTACAGTTCAATCAATTATTCACTTTTTCTATTCAATAGGTAATCAATCTATTTTTCATGGTTGCCAGTTGTGTGGTCGCAATCTATGACCGTATGCAGTCAGTCACATTAAAATTGTCTTATCAAAATAACAAATAATTCAAATCACAATTTTATGACTTCATGCGGTCTATGATTAGCCACATTAGAATCATCTGATCTGATCGAACAATCAACTCACAGTTTTATGATTGCATGCAATCAGTCGCATTAGAATTGTCTATCAAAAGATCGGACAATCCAAATTTCAAACTTTAACATATTAGATTTAAACAAAAATGTAATTGTGCATTGAAATTAAGATAATCTTATCTCTTGATTGAATGATCCATATGTATTTGACTATACGACACACAATCTATCACCAATTTAATGATTGAAATTATAAGTTTTGGACTGATGGACAAGTACAAACACAGTGTTTAAAGTATAGTACTATAATATACCTTGAATTTGCGACAGAAATTAACATCACTCCAATGTATTTCATCCAAATCAGGTTCTATGGTCTTACGATCTTC
>Ga0099826_10001358_pt1 | contig 14536 bp, 3 predicted proteins | sample Mtrugardesep15_FD_76830 | JGI IMG/M metagenome (GOLD analysis project Ga0099826, IMG submission 76830) | Root nodule microbial communities of legume samples collected from California, USA - M. trunc garden sep15 | ecosystem: Host-associated > Plants > Roots > Nodule | place: USA: California... | reverse complement strand
TTTTTTTTTTTTTTGTTTCTCTCTTCATTGTTTTGACCAATTAGAAGAGAGAATAAAGAAGTTGTCATAAAAGTTGTTGTAAATAGTTGTTGTAAATATCACCACTCTAACTTAATTACAAGAATTATTCATAGATACTAGAATCTAGTTCATGTAGCTAGAAAGTTTTAGGGATTTGTCAAAAAAAGGTTCTAGAGATATTACGACTTTATTTATTAATATTCTTGAAAGGTCTGAAATATTTTTCACATCTCAAAAGTTTTATTATTAATTAATATTTTTGAAAGTTTTAAAATATTCTCCACCGCTTAAAAGTTCGATAATGTTTTTTATCATTCTCTTTCACAAACATTCTTATGTTTGATTTCAGCTTATTTTTTTCTAGAATAATGCTAACTTGTGTCTTTATAGCACATGTTAATCAATTTAAAAGTGAATTATTCTCTTAAATTTTGTTCATTCAATTTATTACATACTTAAAAAATTAAATTCAATGTATAGTACTTTTCAACAAAAAGTTACTATATTTGAATCATTAACTTGTATCTTAAGAGCACAAGTTAGCTTTTCTCTTTTTTCTTATATTTTTGCTTATGTTTTCTTCTACGCCCCTTTTCTTTTCAGTGAGTACCAGTGACGACGACTATAGATGGTCGACAAAAAAAGTATCAATTTGGACTTTTAAAATTTAACAAGTTACATTTTTTGACCAAAAAATACCAATTTGGCCTGTTAGAATTCAACAAAAAGTACCAATTTGGTTTATTAAAATTTAACAAACTACATTTTTTGACATTTTCTGGTGGACACCAGTGAGAGAGTGAGACGACTATTTTGACAGGAGAAGATGACGGGTAAGAAAAATATCAACTTGGTCTTTTAAAATTTAACAAACTATATTTTGTGTCATGAAGAAATCAAAAAGTATCTATTATTTTTCTCTAAAAAAAATGTCCATTATATTTTTTTGAATAATACGCGTGGTAGTCAATAAGACAATTGTATCTAATCACAATTTAAAAATAAGAGAAAAACATAGTTTGAAGAAAATTATTGACGAAGGAACTAAATTATTCTGGTTTAATTTTGTAAAAGGGATTAAATATGATCATTTTTGTCGATGACTAATTTTAGTTCCTACACATTTTATCAAGATTAAAATAAGTTTCATTAATTAAGTTATAACCTGCTGAAAGAACTTTTGTTGTCATAATTTTTTTTTGTAGTTGTCTATTCATAGATCAATTTAAAACAATATATAACACGTCTCACTTCTGCGGATCAAATTTACCCTTGGTCAAAATTTGCTTATTCTAAAAAAAGAATCGATCCTAAGTTTTTACAATGACTTGGAGGCCTTAAATAAGTTTTATAATTTTTATTTTTCTTAATATGTCAACACCAACAACAACTACCCTATCATCATCGATCATTACTCCAACCCTCAACGATCTATTTTTTTCAGACGATCACTACTTCATTAATCTTAAATTATTAATAAATTTTATCATCAACAACATTACAAATCACAATTCTAATCACTACAAAATACAGACCACTACTCTAACCACTACCACTAAACACCAATCACCACACTAACACTAACAACTGTATGCCATCAATTTTAGCACCAAAAACAAAATGAGAAAATATCTACTTTTATTAACTAATATATTCCTTAAAAAAATTTAACTAATAAGAAATATATGTCAATGTTTTTAAAAAATATATCCATAATTTATTAATACATTCACTTGTAAGGAAAAAGGAGTTTTTATTAGAAACACTAATAACAAATAGTATATTTTGGTAAAAAAAAAAAAAATGAAAATAATAGTAGCCATTGGATGTACTCAAATATTGTCGTTTTTACTAAAGTCAAGTCTGATATTCCTTCTCCGACGCCGGCATCCGTCTTCCTCTCCAACCAACAACTTCAGGTGAAATGTTGTTGTCACAGAGTCATCTTCTTCTTCTTCACTCTCAAATTCCTTCTAATAAGAAAAACAATAACAATCCCTTCCGTCGCCAATTCCAATTCCAATTCCAACCCAACAAATTGACCTCTCCCAGACTTAGCCTTAGAGCAATGTCCTCCTCCTCCTCCTCCTCTTCGCCTCCTCACCAACTCAATCTCTTCTCCGATGTCGCTAACAAAGCCGCCGATGCCGCCGGAGATATCATCCGTAAATATTTCAGAAAAAATAATTTCGACATTATTCACAAAAACGATCTCAGTAAGTAGTACTACTAATTCACTCTTCCTTCGATATATATTGTGATTTACTCACTCACTCACTCACTCACTCACGCAGGCCCTGTCACCATTGCTGATCAATCCGCCGAGGAAGCTATGGTTTCTCTCATACTTGACAATTTCCCTTCTCATGCTGTGTATGTAGTACTTACTCTCTTTCTTCCTCATTTTTTTATATTGTGAAAACAGCTTATGACATGTTCATAAGCTGTCCAAGATGCTTATGAAAATAACTTACAGTAGCTTATACAAAAACATTAGACTTCAAATACTCGTGTTCTTCATGTGGATTCTGTAATTTAATTACAGCACTGATTATGTTAAATAAATTGCAGTTACGGAGAAGAAAGAGGATGGAGGTGTAGGCAAGACAGTGCTGATTATGTTTGGATATTAGATCCTATTGATGGAACTAAGAGCTTTATCACTGGTATATTTCCTTTACCTCATTAATGTTGCCTCTGACCACTCCAAATTATATTTTTCTATCCATTTCAGGGAAACCCCTATTTGGTACTCTCATTGCTCTTTTGCAAAATGGCACACCAGTAAGTAACTATCTCACTCATCTCTTACCGCTTCAATGCATCTCTTTATGTATTACAAAGTTAAAAGGAAAATCTCCATACCTATTCATTCTGCTCTTTTTACCAACTGATTCACACCATCAAGTTTCGACAAAGACATGGAAACTGGAAACCACACTGAAATTGACACATAAATATTGTCAATAATTTAAGAAAACTGAAGTGATAATAGAATCTAACCCATGTATACTGGCACACGTTGAACACCGCACATACCTCCAATCCAAGGTGTCAGTGCTAACTGCTACGCATACAAACATATATATGTGGTACCTTATAGTTTAGCTACACATATTTACAAATTACATTGTATACAAACTGAGGATATTATTAAGATGAACTGCAAATTGTAATCAGTCTTGTCATTGTTTTCAGTTAATTGATAGTAAACTTTAAGTTTTTAAGTTTGGTTTCCTTTTTATCAGATCCTTGGCATAATTGATCAACCCGTGTTAAAAGAAAGATGGATTGGAATAACTGGAAAGAGAACTACACTCAATGGACAAGAAGTGTCCACGCGCAGTTGTGCCGACCTTTCTCAAGCATATTTGTATGCTTTTCTTCTTTTTCCTTTGCAAACTTATATCATGAACAATTCTTGAGTGGAAGAGGGATAACAAGGATGTTCTTGAAACTGGATTTGACATTTTTTTTTCTACTGCTTTTAACATGGTTGCCATGGATTTTACAATTCATATAGTAGCAAGTTTCATTTCATTTTTTCTCTACCCAGGTACACTACAAGCCCACATCTTTTTAGTGGAGATGCAGAAGAGGCATTTATCCGTGTTAGAGACAAGGTCTGTTGCATTTTTTTCTGCACTGTTAACATAAAGGCAGTATACATAATATCATAAAAGGATAAAATATGCCCAATCATTTATTTGGTTTGAAGAGGTATATTTTTTCATAAATTAGTGTTGTCAAATAGCAGCTATAGCAACACTATAGCGTAGGGGAATTTGAGCAAATTGTTTTTGTTCCACGGTGCGCAATTTAGTACAAAATGTTGTCAAATAGTGGCTAAAGTGCCGCTATTACACTGTTGCACAGCGGAATTTGAACAAACCACCTTTTCCCTCGGGCTGCGACTGACAACCCTGTCATAAATAGAGTATCAATCTATCATTGTGTTATATTACGGACTCCACCTTTACTGATTAAGTGATTTCCAAAACTTATGTACTATTTAAATTTCTAGCTCTATCAGTTTACAGTATTGTACAACTGTTCTTGTTCTTATTTATGTCTGTTGTGAACTGTTCTATGTATGGCGACTGCTTCTCACAGTACTGATAAACTGCAATTTTCTTTCCCAAATTATATATATCTAGGTTTATTATTGTCGTTAAGTCGTTCTATCATTTGCACTCTTCAGGTTAAAATTCCATTATATGGTTGTGATTGCTATGCATATGCTCTCTTGTCTTCTGGTTTTGTGGATCTTGTCGTTGAGTCCGGTCTGAAGGTATTCCATACTCTATTGTCTAATCTTTGGTTGCTTGTTTTCATTTAAGAATCTTGTGAGTCATTCAGAGAAAAACTCAGATGATTAAAACAATATTTGGGTTGTTATTTACTCATTATTTGAATGTCTTCCTTGGGTGAGGTTGTTATTTACTCATTATTTGAATGTCTTCCTTGGGTGAACTTTGTACTTCACAGCCATACGATTTTCTTGCATTGATACCTGTTATTGAAGGCTCTGGAGGTGTCATTACTGATTGGAAAGGACATCAACTCCGATGGGAAGCTTCACCACTTTCAATCGCAACAAGTATATTCTTATTCAACATCTCTCATTTAAAGTTGTGCCTTATTCCTAATTCATTCTTAGCCTTTTACATAAAAATATAACAAATAGGATGAAAAGTACGAAAAGTGGCACATTTTATTCAATCTAAAAGGGAAGTAACCAAAGTAAACAAGTTGTCTTGTTTTGTTCCATTTCATCTGATTGCCAAACGCTAACTTAATTTCTTTCTCTTGGTCTTCTTGCCACCTTAAAAGTCATGAAAGATTTTGTCACTTACTTTTACTTCATTCGGCCGCATTGTTGTCTTACCGAATTGCCTATGACAGGTTTTAATGTTGTGGCGGCTGGTGACAAACAGATTCATCAACAGGCTCTAGATTCTTTACAATGGTAGTATGGATGTAATTCAAGTACAGTTCAAGTTGTAATCTTCTCTAGAGGCCGTTTCCTAGTTCAGATAATCCTAAGGAAATATATCATGATTCCATTATTCGGCGTTTATTTATCACAACAGTTCAAATGGTGCACACCAGCCCTTGTGAACATTATTTATACTTAAAAGTTCATGTGACTAGAGATATTAAATTTGAGATGTACCTTGAGGCAACATGAGTAGTCATTGAAGAATATAATTGTCAGACTACAAATGACGAAGAGATGCTAATTAGTCTTGGTGTGCGTTTGAATTTATGATAGAAAATATTGAAGTTTACTGTAACTCTCTTTTGTTTTTTGACAGAAGTTTACTGTAACTCTTATGAACGTATTTTAGTACAATAATAGTATAAATTTTTGTTGATATCTAGTCAAAGTTGTTTGTTTGTGCCACAATTTTATCGACTACAAGGGGTACAACGGCGATTCTTGTGTTGCATTGAAAATTTTACACCAAATTTTAGAGTAAAAACATTCTATCATAAATCCAGTATCTTTAAACTCAATCTTAACAAATTCAAATTAAACCATTCTTGTTTTCTAAAAATTCAAAATCATGTTTTTAAACACCCCTTGAAATGACCACCCCCCCGAATTGCTCATCCATTTAAGATAGTAACAGTAGTAAAAAGGACAGTGAATCTATATAAACAAAAGAATTCCTCCTTGCTTTAAAATATGAAAAGGAAAATAAAATGGGTAAATGTTTTAAAAGATGTAATACTGGGAAGTTGTAGTCTAACTTTAGGACTCGGCATTTTTTCTAATGGACCACTAAGCTTCCAAATAAAAGTTTGTTACCTATTAATTGAAATGTTAAACAGATATTTAAACGTGTGTGTGATTGACCATTATACACCAAATGTCTGGGTCACAAGTTTGAAACTAGTCTACGTCAACAAAAAATACTAAAAAAACACAAAAATATAGTCTTCAGTCGACAAAAAATACAGAAAAAAACGCATAAAAAACTATCTTCAAGCATATTTCAATCCAAGTTCCTTGGTTTGAAGGATAAACCTTTCACACCAAAACAGCTAACATAATCAAGTTTGTTAGACAAATAAATTGTTCACAAGCTTACAAAATTATCTATATAAAAAATTTCACTTTGGTACTTCACATTTAAAAATGTCTCACTTAAAATTGAGAATGTGTTCGGCCAACCTTGGATATTGTAAGTCTATAACCTTAACCTAATTAATAAATTAAACTGCAAAGCCAGTGAAAACTACTCAAGCTTACAAAGCAAGAGTATATCAGTTAGTGGTTGGAAGAGATCAAACAACGAAAATGGAGTATTACTTGCTCCAAAAGTCCTTTGAGCAGTGCTACTTAAACAGATGTACCACAACAACAACAAAAAAATTAATCTTTCCCAAAATCCGCATTGTAGTGGGCACTTGCTTCCAGTTTCTTTGCTTCGGTCAGTTTACGCACGGCCTGAAAGATCAGAAAGATATAAGAAGACAGTAAAGAATTTCAGTTAGGCTTTCTGCCCCAAAAATAATTATTCTACTCATGAAATAACCCACACAAAAATCTCCACCTTCCTACTACAACAATGTGTAGTAAATTAGCACATGAGCTATCCCAGCATCATGTGCAATCACAACTCATTTTCAAACTTCTAGCTTGGATTCATTCTTAAAATGTGGATATAATTGATTTAAAAAAAATATTTTTATTTTAATAAGCAGAAAGGAAAAGCAAATACAGAGAACAAAAAGGAACAAAATTTTCAAACCTGTATATACTAATTGGACTGAAAAACATGAACTACTGATCTTTGTTAATGTAAAGCACGATACATTAGGAATTCATATATTGAATTCTGTCATTAAAACTTGAACAGATGGATAAACACAAGGCATTTTGTAATAGACATACAACACTTGGATAAAACACCCTCTTGCGTTTAGGCATCCAACTCTATGCTTTGCAATTTAAAACCGTCACACCAATCAAAGTGCCAGTCAATATTACTTTTTGAATGCATAGAAGGGACATTCGATTCTCTAGACTCTAACTACACATTTTCCACAAACAGAGAACTAACAGGAGCAGAACAAGCGAAAAGCTCTCAATATGATATGGCAGAAACTAGTGTTGTCAAACACGGAAAGCGGAAAATAGTGAACTGTTAAAATTTTGCTATGCAATAGGGCTACAGCACCGCTATTTGACAGCAGAACAATAGCGGTTTCTCTAAATTCCGTTACGCTATAGCGCCACTATAACCGCTATTTAACAACACTGGCAGAAACAAATGTCACTAAAAGTACCCAATGAAGCATGACCATGCCTTACCATCAAAAGTATACAACATAAAGGATCTACTAAGAGTTATCAAATGGAAGCACTTTACCTTCATAAAATCCTCATGAATTACATAATCACGTTCTGCACGAATGGCAGACATTCCAGCTTCAGTGCAAATATTACGAAGATCAGCACCATTGAACCCCTGAAGTTAATAAAATACATAGAACCATAAAGAAAAGGACCAAAATATATATTTCCACATACATAAGTATCCTTAATCTACCTCAGCAAGTATTTTTTTACTGTACCTCGGCAAGCTTAACAACTGCTTCATAGTCAATTTCACCATGCTTTGCAATTCCAGCAGCATGGATTTTGAGGATTTCCATCCTTGACTGCTCATTTGGTAATGGAATTTCAATTTTTCGATCAAGTCGACCCGGGCGAAGAAGGGCTGGGTCAAGAACGTCAGGCCTATTTGTAGCCATAATAATTTTAACCTAGAACCAACATTCAAGTTAAACCGCTATTCTGTATAGAGAGAATATGGAAGCAATGTAGACAAATTCAACAAATGTAGATCTCTTAACGTTAAGAACAATAAACAGACTGGGAAATCACCTTTCCAAGCTGATCAAATCCATCCAGCTGGTTAAGAAGCTCCATGAGGGTTCTTTGAATCTCACGATCAGCACTTGTGCCCTCACTGAAACGCCGTCCACCAATGGCATCAATCTCATCCATGAATATGATGCACGGCTAAACAAAAGGGTGGAATTGAAACAGCAATAGAAATCAATGCTGAGTAGGTATTTAGAAAGAAAACCCAGTTTGATGCGATAGAAGTTCTTCCTACCTGATGATCACGAGCATATCCAAACATCTCCCTAATCAGTCTTGAACTTTCACCAATATATTTATCAATAATAGCACTGGATACAACCTGAAGTAAAGTATAACTTGGATTAAAATGACACATCAAGCACTTAGTGTGCAGAGCACAAAAAACAAAAAACAACCTTCAAGAAGTTAGCATCAATATTGCTGGCAATTGCTCTTGCTAATAAGGTCTTCCCAGTTCCAGGAGGTCCGTAAAGAAGAACACCCTGTGAGAAGTAAATTCAGTTTCTTTTCCTTAATGAAACACTAGTAATAAGTCATACAAATGTGTTTGAGATATCCTTACCTTCGGTGGTTTGATTCCAACCCTAAGAAAAAGCTCAGGATTCATTAGAGGTAGTTCAATTGATTCCCTGAGTTCTCGAATCTGTTCTGAAAGCCCTCCGACTGCAGAGTAACTAACGTTTCCAGGGTCTTCATGTAGCATATTGTATACAACTGGGTCAACCTGTCAAATTGTGATTAAAACAGAAATGTGATATGAAGGAATGTAAAAACAATTATCATCTGCAAAAAAATGGTCCAAGATTAGATGATAGGGCATACTTCACGGGGAAGAATTCGCATAATGGTCAGCGTAGTCATGTCCAGCACAACTCGAGTTCCTGCAGTCAGCTTCTCCTTGTCCACCTTACTACGACAGCCAACTACATATCTTGGCCCGCTGCTTGCTTTAACGACCACTGAAAAGATTCAAATAATACACGTTGCTTAGATTATCATCTTTAGCCACTCCAGCAGTTTATGACTAAGAGAGGGACTATCTTAATAGAGATTAAAAAAAAAACATTGCATAAATAAAGGTTCTGCTTGTCTGAGCAAGAGAAAATTGGGAGTGTGAAAATGTAAGACCTGTTTGGTTTCATTTCAAAAAGATGATTTCTATCCACAATTCTAATTATTTTGAAAAATTGTATGAAAACAATGAAAAGATAAAAAAAACTCAATCCAAACTAACCCTTAGAATCAGTGTTGTCAATCGCGGAAAGAATAAAATAGTGATTTGTTCAAATTCTACAACAGTTGGTAGTTTGTACTAAATAGGGTATTGCGGAACAAGAACAATTTATTAAATTGTAGTACATTATAGTTATAGTGAGTCAGCAAGAATTAGACAATAAATAAGGAAGCTTACCGCGTTGATGATCAAGAGGTCTGAGAATTTCAGCAACAATTTGACCAACACTTTGAAAAGACTTCAAATCATCCTCTGATTTGTTGAATTCCTTAATTGATTTACGCAAATCGTGTTTAACTGAAAAGAGAAAGAGGTATTAGCTAGCAGAGTGCAAGAATAAGCATAGTGTTGAAAAATATTAGGGTTTGGTGGTGGGAATGAACCTGAATTGCGTCTGGATTCAAGCTCTTTCTTATGGAGGAGTTTTTTGCGATAATCATTAACCGCATTACGACGTTGAACGTCATCGTCACTCGACATCTTCCAAATCGAACTCTCTCTGTAAAGGTTATAATGATTTATGAATGCGTAACTGCTCGCTACTCTTTATACTTGGAGAATATAAAGACAACTTAGGTTGCCGCCTAAGCAAGTCAAGTTCGAAAAACATAATCTATCTATTCTTGAATATTTGTTTGTTTTTTATTTTATTTTTACATATAATAATTTTACAACTTAAAAGTATTTAAAAAAAAAAAAATTGTTAACCCTTGGGTTCATCGGGAAGAGTCAAAACTCAAAAGGTAAGTAAAGTCTAACAAAAAAAAATTGTTTCATTGAGTTGTGCTGACAGTAAAAGTTGAACTCGTGTCCTCATAGAATATTATGAGTCAACTTTTTGTCAATTAAACTAATTTTCATCAACTTATTAGGCTTTTAGTGAAAAATAATAATAATATTTAGGCTAAATTATCTTTTTGGTCCTTTAACTATTTAATTAGTATCGATTTGGTCCCCTAACTAAAATTTGATTTATTTTGGTCCTTTAACTTCTCTCCATTATATATTTTGGTCCTTTCCATTAGTTTTAATTCAAAAACGTTAGGTTTTCTTCATTTTTTTCTGGAATTTTTCTGGGATTCTTGTTGTTGAATATTGATGGAGATGATATGAAGATGAAAAAGAGAAGAAGAAGATGAAGAAAACCTAACGTTTTTGAATTAAAACTAACGAAAAGAACCAAAATGTGTAACAGAGAGAAGTTAAGTGACTAAAATAAATCAAATTTTAATTAGGAGACGAAACCGATACTACCTAAATAGCTAAGGACCAAAAATACAATTTATATTAGTATAAATAATTACACCTCGTAATCTTCTTAAAAAGCCTTTACGTTTTAAAAAACACTCACAAACAAATTTTCGTTTACCTTCTTCCTATAGGCTCAAACCCAAAACTTCCATACTCAAGACATGTTTTTTTTTTTACCACGGGATCAACTCGTTGAAGTTCACTTAATCTTTTTAGTTTTAGACAACAACTGATCCACCTATATTTTAGTCTAATACATTTTACTTGACCGCAGGATAAACTTCTCTGGCAGGCCAACAACATCTCGTAGAGACAACAACCCAAAGCAAAGCGGAGACAATGGACAAGGATCTCGAAGGCATTACGACCTCAACCGTTAAACACCTCGCTCCTCAAAGTCTCTTCATTACGACATGAGAAAGATACACGTTTCTGAATTATTATCCTACTTATCTCTCACTTTCATTTTATTTACTTACTAAGTGTTGGGGTGTTTGCAAGTATCATCCTTCATAAACTTACAACAAAACATTGTACGACCTTTCACAGAGTCAAGTTCTTGATCCACCGCAAATCAACTTATAATGCAAGTGGTTAAGTATAAACTAATAGGGTTAAATATGTCTTTTATCCTATAAAATTGCGACATTCTAAATTTAGTTTTTACTTAATTTTAATAGCTTTTTTAATTCCTACAAAAAATTTCTGCACTCAATATTAGTCCTTACTCAATCCAAATTTGTTTAATTTATGTTTAAACTCTTAAGTTTTTCAACAATTTTTTACAACATGTTAAGAATGTTATTAAAAGTTCTTCCGAAAAAAATATCGCAAAAATTTGATTTCTACGTCCATATTTTTGTTACTTATATCTTAAACTTTTGTCGTTTTGAAAAATTCATATTTAATTTATTTCACGTTAAAAAATTTTAGATTTTAATAAATGAACCTTTCATAGTGTTCTAAACTTGTATAAAAAGAATCGTTAAAAAATTTAAGAGTTTAAGGATAATTAACCAAAATTTGTTTTAGCAGTGACTAAAATTATAAGTAATTTTTTTTTTAGGGATTAAAAAAACTATTAAAATTAAGTAAGGATTAAACTTAAAAGGCCGCAATTTTATAGGGACTAAAAACATATTTAACCCAAACTAATTTTATAATGAAATATAAAGTTTCTAGTTGTAGATATACTTGGAGATTGACTTGGATTTATTTTTATGTTTAATCTACTTCTAGCTTATAGAAAAAAATTGTGATTGACTTTTAACTTCTTTAGGCCATTTCTTAAAAAAAAAAAAAAAAAACTTCTTTAGGCCATATTAATAATAATTTCTTCGTCCCTATTTTTTTAAACCTTCGTAGGCCAAGTTTGCATAAACTTTACAAAATATCAAATCATGTTAAACTAATTTCATATAAGTTACTTGGAGAACTTATGGATATAAAGGTAGTTAGGTAGATATATCATAAGTTGTTTTTATAAAACCTCCTAAATAATCTTATAAGTATTTATGCCATTGGATAAGTTGAAATATATCAAATCAAATAGGACACTTAAAAGTTATCATAATGATCTTTTTTTTGGTAGATATCATAATGATCTTAACCTTAACATGAATGCTATATTCACACAATATATCAACTCAGCCCATAATTTTAAAATGGGACAAAAATTTGTCACTCTATCGTAAATTCAAATTTATATATCTAAAAAATCACTACTTTTGTGTCATCTAAAATTACATTCATACAATTTATGACGTCCAAAACCGCACTTCCGAAAACATTAATATTTTTCGAGTAGAAAATAAGGAGTGAAAAGGATCGCATTTTTTTGTGGTTGTCGGAATTTGAACCCCAAACTTTTAAAAGACATATATTAGGAAGAAATTGGGCTTTTAATTCAATTGAAAAATAAAATTTTCATCCTTCATTACCCTTGGAGTGTTTGACTGTTTTCTTTAAGGAGGGGTGTTTGACTGTTTGTAAATCAATCTAATAAAAATTGAAAAATCAATATAATTTTTTTTGCAAACACAAAATAATTTTTTTACTGAACTGTTAAATTTTAGATTTATTTTCGTGTCAATTCAAACAAACTAATATGCTTACATACTTGTCTTAAGAAATAATGCATGATTTTATTCATAAGTTTACATCTTACTCATTCTTATATTTGTCTTACATGAAATATAAATGATTAACATTTCCTCTCCAAAAACATTGTGTGTGTGTGTATATATATCCAAATTGAATTATTTATCATTTATTATTCTTTTCCTTTATATGGTTCATGAAAACTAACCACACCCTCTCTAAAATGGAGGGTTGTACTGTCCTCCTCTTCCTATTCCCTTCTATATTAGTTTATTTTTATTTTTATTTTTCATTTTGGCAGATGAGGAGTGGAGGGTGGTATATATTAACAAGCCAAGATGAGAAGTTAGAAACAAACGGAGGCTCATTGCATATATTTTTATTCATCTGAAATTAGTAGTCTCTTGAATGATTGAGAGAAAGTGTAGACAAGGATGCGGTGATAAAATTGCAACTCTTTTACCTATAAACATCATTCCCATATTTAATTATTGAATTTAAATCCAATCCAATCATTTTCTTAAGTAACGAATGTGCCTCTCATGCCATAATTTTATATTTAGTTGATTCACCAGCTTCTCATATATAATCAATTGTAAAGAAACTCAAAATCACAAATTCATAATCAACATCTTTAACAATTGTATTTTATAATTTTTCTCTTAAGCTGAACAAATGGAAAAGGAAATTGAAAATATGATATTCAACATGAGTTCACTTGGAACAAGTTTCTCACAAAAGTAAGAACATTTTATTGTTACAATGAAAAAATGACTGCATTTTTGTTTGTTTAATTGATTGATTTTGTTTGATTAAATTTTGTGTTATACGTATGAGCAGGAGAGGATTATCAAGGTATTACTCAGGGAAAGCAAGATCATTTGTTTGTATGGAAGATGTACATTCGGTAGAGGATTTGAAGAAACCAAAACATCCTGATGCAAAGAAAAGGAAGAAACATTCTCATAGGAAGGAATTCATCAACCTTAATCCATATCATTGTCGAAGGGCGCCAAGCTGCACCCAATTAACTACGTCATACGTCAATGCTTAAAATTTGTTCAATTTGGATGTTCCCAAGAATCTGTACATGTTTGGATTGACCGTGGATTGACAAATTTAGCGTGACACCGTTGTTTTATTTAAACTCTAAAACATAGTTTTTGTCAAAATCGTGACGTTCACCATGATTCTGACAATCTCATTATCATTCCAAACATGTGTTTAGAATCATTCATTACTCTGCTTTCTCCCTCATGTTGTATATATGTAAGTTAACTATTGTTTAATATTTCTAGCACTTGCGCATTTATGCGGTTTATATACATTGTACAGTTTCAATATAGAAAAATGAAATCTTTTTTTTAAATTTTTTTTTATCCTTCTCAAAACTATAATCTTCGCCAATGTGATGCGGTTTATGTAATTGTACGGTTTAATATTTCTTAGCAAGTTTTTTGAGAAATTAGATCAAACACTATAATCTAATCTTCGTCAATGTGATGCTAACTCGATTCAATAATTGTAAGACTTCTATTTGAACTTGAGACTACCTATTAAATTTATAAGAGATTTTTATCATTTGACCCGTTGATCATTGATTCAATTTTTTTTTTTCCAAATATGCTCATAGGTTTATTATTCTATATTTTGACATCATGAATTGACTCATCTAATGACATGTTTGAATCACTCGTATAAAATGGCATAATGTGGTCAAAAGTTATTTCGAATTCCCTATCAGAGTTGATCTTGTGGTTGTTCGGTCAGGTTCATGTCTCCCAACTTCAGAAAAAAGAGATCAAACTTAACAATATCCAATCATATAACTCAATCCCATGTTATCTCCCAATTTAACTCTATTATATAGAGGAACTCCATTTCATGCTATCTCTCAATTTAACTGAAGCTTGAAATCTTAGTAAGGAAGCTAGCCCCATTTTTTTTTTCTGACAACAACTAAATCAACTCATTTCATTAATAACAAGATCGGTAATACAAAAAGGTAGTAAATCAAAAAATTGGAG
>Ga0099826_10001357_pt1 | contig 14536 bp, 7 predicted proteins | sample Mtrugardesep15_FD_76830 | JGI IMG/M metagenome (GOLD analysis project Ga0099826, IMG submission 76830) | Root nodule microbial communities of legume samples collected from California, USA - M. trunc garden sep15 | ecosystem: Host-associated > Plants > Roots > Nodule | place: USA: California... | reverse complement strand
GACGATTTACATCTCTCCAATTCTCCATCACCAATTATGATTGATAATCCAACTTTCTACTAAATAAAGCATTACTTTTATTTTCTTTCATTTCATTTAAAAATATTTGAAACATTCAATTTATTACATGTAATATGCCAGCTGTCTTGTTTGGATAATGCTAATAAATTTGAATTTTGTTTTCATAGTTGTTGCTTACTGGGTTTGAAACCTCCCATTGCCTTTAGACAGGGTAGAATTTTGTTATGTGAGGGTGCTTTATTTTGATTTGTGTTTTCTTTTTTCACATTGCATGACTTTCCCTGCTACTTCTTTACTATTTCCTAAAGGTGGTTTATCTTGCCAAGATTCCTTGATGTAGCTTTTTTCCCTGTTTTAGTTGTTGTCTATGAAGCCCAGGCACTTAAAAAAATGGAGAAGTATAAATGTCCGACACATATCCAATGCTGTGTCTGATACTTCCCGATACGTACCCATTACGTATCCAATTTTTAATTTTTTTAAAAATTCTTTATAGATATATTTTCACCAATATTTCTCAGATACATCTTCAATCCATCTTACGTGCTAAAGAATCTTTATACTATACATCTTCAATATGTCTTACTAACTTAAGGCACAACCATATGTTTTTTGTGATGCATTCTTTACAAATAATATATTGTAATATATGTGGGGGAAATATATGTAACTACACATACGTTATGATCACAAGTACTTTCTTGTAACTGCTCGTCGCCATATATCGACTACTACTGAAGTGACCTTAAGCTTTGTGGATTATATATATGAATACATTTTTGTAATGTATCTTAGACGTGTCATAGTATCTTGATTCTTAAAAATTTCACATGTGTCATATTGCATTCTTAGACATGTCGTAGCATGTTGATTTTTAAAAATTTCACACGTGTTGTATTTGCATTATACTATACTATGTGTCTGGGCTTAGTTCATGTCATTACTGTTGTCAGTTGGATGTTTCTTTGTCTTAACTTTTTTATCAAATTTTTTCATCCTTATAGATATTTTGGTTCTTGAATTTGATTTTTCACTTGTAATCAAATGTGCAGGTTTTGTGCTGTTCCTCTCTCTAATGATTGATAGATTGCACCACTACATAAGAGAGCTTCGTTTACTCAGGAAGACCATGGAAGCTGTTAAGAAACAAACCCGTAGTTTTGAGGACGGTAAAAATGGCAGCACAGAGGAGCAAAAAGCATTGACCGAAGAAATTACGACATTGAAGTCTAAGGTTAAGAAGCTCGAATCTGAATGCGAGGCAAAAGGAACCAAGGAAAAGACATTGGAAACTGAAGTAGAGGCTCTTAAAAAGCAATCTGAGGGGTTCCTTATGGAATATGATCGCCTCTTGGAAGACAATCAGAATCTTCGGAGTCAGTTGGAGGCCATCGACCAGGGCTCTTCACACCTTGATAGCAAAAAGAGTTCATGAGGGTTAAAAATATCTCTAGAGAAACAGTTTTCTTTGTTTCAAATGCTGTTTTAGTGTTACTTGCTTCCTTAATGAGTTCACAGTTGTAAATTTTATGGTCTAAAAACAGCTATGTGGATTGAGTAAACTTAACTGTTATTTAAGCAGCTAGCTATATATTATTATAAAGGAACAGATTGTTATTGCCATAGGTGAATTTTGAATTTTCATAGTATGGATGCAATTATGCATCATTGTGTGAACTTGGAAAACCTGGAGGACTAACAAACATATTTGATATTAAAACTTCTCTTATTGATATCTGAGATAGATTGATGTGCGTTGTGTTCTCTTACAGATTCCAAAGAAGACGGCATTTTCAATGTCAATTAGTGTACTTGGGGGCATTGTGTAAATTAGTGTTGATTGTATATTTGAAGTAAGTAATGAATGAGGTTACCTAGCTGTTATCTTTTGAATGGCTTGTGAAGAGGGTGAATCATTAACAAATGTTGTGTAAATGAAGTGTACTTAGGCCTCACCTGCTGCCTGTGCTTGGAGAACACAACTGCGGCCAAATAATGTCAGTTGGCTGTTCCTCATTCAATAAAGTTCTGGTTAATGTTCTAGGAGCACGACATCCATGCCATCTAATATAGTGTTTGTCTCCACTCAATATATTATATTATTTCACACTTTTCAATTATTTAAACAGCTCAGCTCAACTATATTTTTTTAAATATCCATACTTCCCATCAATTTTTTTATATTTTTTTATTTTATCTTTTTAATTCAAAAAGTATTGTTAAAGAAACCCAATTACCTGTGTCCGACTCAGTCGATTACTAAGAAGACATCAAAGGATTCTTTCTTTAAAAAATAAAAAAGAAGAAGCCATCAAAGGAAGTTTAAGTAGTAGGTTTGGAATTTGAATTTTAAAAACTAACATAATCACTAATATTTGTCTAAAATTAAACTTTGTTAGCCATTGCTTATGCTCAACGCTACTTAGCCTGAGTTTGTAATGACATTATATTTTTCAAAACCGTGGCCAGAAATCACTTTGTCGTGAAAGCTAGGAAAACAAGCTTCTCCATTCTCATGGAAGTTGCTCTTTAAAACGTGGGTTTGGCTTTTCCACCGCCAAACCAAACAGGTACTTAGAAGAACTGAAACACCGCCACTTTATCCTCTTATCTTTAAATTTAACACGCGAGTTATGTAATGATCTCATCACTAAAATTTAGGTGAACATTTAGGTATTTAGAGTTTCGTTGTATATCCTATCATTTATCAAACATCAAATTATTTAATGTATGTTATCTTTTTGTATTTACTTTAAAATAAATTTTAATTTTAATTAATTTTACCTAGAAGTATTGGTTTCAAAAAAAGAAGTTACCCTTTAAAAAAAAGTTACCACAGAATTCCCAAAAATATTTCTAACCCTATATATAAATTTCTGAAGTTGTAGGATTCAATGAATTTTACCGGTGAACTCATCAACAGTCATTCCTTCGTGTTGGATTCAAACAAGAGAGAATCCAAATCCTTAATTTATTGATCATAAAATTTCAGCTTGTGTATTTTCCAACAAAGCATTGAACCCTTAATATTTGTTATTTGTTACCAACTATGAATTATGAAATATTTATCCATAAAAAAGAAATCTACTATGTAAATATTCTAAAAAGAAATTGAGTGATATAGAAATGACGTTCGAAATATCGAAAACTGAAGAAAAACCGACTCATATAATGTACAAATTGTGCTATGCTCACATGCTTTTGCATACAAGTAACAAGAATCTTGTTTTGAAGCTAAATGAAACACATTTTATGTAGTCTGTGTTAGTTAGGCCTTCAAACCTTAACCAATTTGACTAAAGTCGGTGAATAAAGCAATAACGTTTTTCCTGTTATGATTTCATAGCACAATTTGGAATGGGAGATGGCATATATGCATGCTATAAAAGCCAAATTTTAGTGCTCCTTTTGTGCCTGTTACGTTTGATTACTGTTTCTAATCTCAATTCACGTTAAACATGGCCATTTGGTATACAACCTCCCTTTTACACTTGGTTGGTTTAAATTCGTCACATTTGATTACTTCACACATATTAAAAATAAAATAAAATACAAGAATGGTAATTTTTTTAAATTATTCTTATCATTGATGTATTATTATCATAAATGTAAATAGAAAAACAATAACTTAATAGTTATACACAAATATTAATAAGAGAGTACAATTAAAAAAAATAAAAAATAAAATTGAAAGTGACACTCTTTTTCTTGTCTTATTTAGTCTTATGTGTATCACATTCAATGAATGAAATAATATAAGTTTATTTTGGTAAAACAAAAAATGTGTATCACATTCAAGTTTGAATGTCATTATACTTCGCTTTGTATTTTATGATGATGATAAATAGAACAATATTTAATAAGTATAATTTGGGTCGGGGGCTCAACTGATTTAAGATAAGAGTTAAATGAGTGGTAAGTCTGAATTTAAACTCGATGAAAAAGTTAAACTTTTTCTTGTCAAGTAACTTAATGACTAGAGAAATTCACCTTAAAGGTGAACAAGTGGGGTGTTCAGGGTTCGAACCCCGACCCCTACATAAAATATGCATTGTCCCCTATTAAGTGAGCTAAGCTCATGAGGACAAAGTTAATATTAATCTAACTACTAACATTTGTCAAACATAATTTATAAGACGAGAAAAAAAACCTATCTTGTGAAATACTTCATTCAATCACATTTATAAGCAAAAATTAATTGTTTAAATTGATTGAGTAACTAATATATTTTAGATACATTAGTATTTAGTGAATCTAAAAAGTTAAATGTGACAGGAGGGATTAACCTATAGTTACACTAATTATGAGACAGAGGGACTTCCGTTTTATTTCATGTAATCATTTGTACTGTAACTAACTATTCACCTCATGTACTCACATGATAAATGGTACAAATTTGAAAATGAAATTTCTATAACGTTTCTAAGAAATCATTGAACTCTTCCTCTTTAAGCATGTTTTTTGCCTTTGTTCACTTCTATAAATTTTAGCCACTTTATCAACATTTCTCATCAACATCATTTTACAATAACAAAAAATGGCACCAACAAAATCATCAACACCACTCAAAATCATATCCTTCTCAATATTGCTTTTCATAACCATCAACAACATAGCTAATGGTCAACAAAATCAATCAACCTTGGTGTTCTTCCTACAAGATATTGGAAAAGGAGTTGGCGCAACCGTTCAACCGGTTATCGGTATCAACGGAAAGGCTTGGTCCTACAACTCATTTGGAACAATATTTGTCGTTGATGACCCTATTATGTTAAACCCTAATCCAGGTTCAACTCAAATTGGAAGGGCTCAAGGTGTGATTACAGTAACATCTCTTGATGGTGCAAATGTGAGCATAGTTTTGTCACTTGTGTTCAACAACGGGCAATATAGTGGTAGCACTTTGGAGATTCAAGGTGCTAGTCGACAACGTGAAAATTCAAGAGAGCTTTCTGTTGTTTCCGGAACAGGAAGGTTTCGATATGCAAGGGGATTTGTTGTGTTTGAAACTGTATCTTATGATGATTCAACTAATCATTCTGTTCTTCGTTTGACTGTAACTTTGGCAATACCATCTTGAGAAAATAGATGGCTAATGCTTGTTGGTAAATAATATCATATGGATGTATGATATCTGACAAGTTTCATATATGTACCTTTCATAAAAAATAAAAAAAAACTTTAGAATATGTATCAATAAATGAAAAATTTAATCTAGGGTACAAGTTGAACCTTTTATCTTCTTATTAGTATTTGGTTTCTTTGTTTTATCATCTTTTTTTTTAGTGTTAAATGCTTGCTCAATGAGTTCAAAGGTAAAGAAACAGCTATGTGGATTGTGAGCAAAATTACTGTTTTTTAAGCAGCTAGGTTGCGTATTGCTACAAAGAAAAAACACGCTAAAATACTTTAACTTAACCAAATAGAAAGGAAATAGGAATTAGTAAAAAGAGACATAGTAGTAAATTTCCCCAGATATCACAATTAGAGCCAGGGTGTACAATTTCCAACATTAATGTAAATACTTGGCATTGTGCCATCTATACAAGTCTCATAACCATAAAACATCAGTGAGACATCTAAACGTCATAAACATCGAAAGAAACAAGATTCCTATAAGCATCACGTCGCTCTTGGAAAATTTGACTCTAAGTGAGACAAAAGAATCTTGGATACTCATACTCTACCACCTCAAGTGTATATAGAATATACAACTTGAGAACTCAGACCATGGAAGAGAGTGATAAAGAGGTTCTTGCCTATCCTCATACAACATCAAGTATTATGTCGGTTTTAGAAAAAATAAATTGCATCAAATCACAAAGACTGCACTTAGTTTTGATCGTTCTTAAATTCACAGAAATTCTTAATCAAAATTTGTAAAAGTCGTTTTGGTAGTAGGATTGCAAGTGAAATAGGACAAGTTTAGGGAAAGTTATTGTCGCATTTGATTTGGATAACTTCCCATATAATGTTTCCTCTTAATCAATTGCATACTTTTTATGCTTTAAATATAACTTCACCCATCCCTTGACATACACCTCCATTCCTGGATGACGACGCAAAATCCATTGAACCAACTGACCTTCGATACTCGGTGGCAAAATAACCAATTTTTCAATGGCATACGACCATATATACATGAATATAGACCTAATCGCTATTTTTAGAGTATTAACACCTATACATGGTGTAAACCAGATATGTTAGATATTAAGGCATTTCCTTACTCAAACTAAATCAAATGATCATTTACGAATTACACGTGGCAAAAGCAATAAGAACAAATTTAAACCAAAGACTATATCGAATGCATAAATCATATACAACCAGTGAGACTAAAAGTGCTACTTAGAATCCTAGTTATTAAATATAATCCCAACACAGAGAGTATAGTTACTCACGAAGAGAATAACTAACAAAAAAAGGTTGATTGATGTTGGAGAAGCATGAACAAGCTTGAATCCAAGCTCACTAGCTTTCTTATGGTGGCACTCACGGCTTCCTCTCTATGTTTCTCTCTCTAAATGCATTAAACTTACGTGCATATACAATTCATAAATGCATTAAACTTTTTCAAATAGATGTAAAAAGTCGATTTTTTTTTTTTTGTGAATTTCTAAATGAAGAAGTTTATCTTCATCAAACTCCTAGTTTCATCAACAAGGAAAATATCTATATGGTCTCAAACAAGCACCAAGAGCTTGGTATTAGAGATTGATATCTTTTATAAAAGAAAATGGTTTTTCTAGAGGACATATTAACACAACACATTTCATAAAATCTAGTCAATATGATATGTTTATTATTCAAGTCAATGTTGATGATATCATCTTTCGCTCAACAAATGAAAATATGTGCAAGGGATTTTCTTACCTTATGCAAAATAAATTTGAACCGAGGAGCATGATGAGAGAATTTTTTTTTCTTGCAAATCAAGCAATAAACTGAAGGAACTTTCACCGATTAAGAAAAATATGTCAAAGACATGTTTAAGAATTTCAAAATGAATGAAACAGAGATCATAACAACTCTCATGCACCGATTATCTAGCCTCGACAAAGATGAGAATGAGAAACTTGTCTCTAAAAAATAATCTAGAGGCATGATTGGATCATCGCTATACTTGATTGCAAGTAGGCTTGATATAGTCATTGCAGTAGGGTCATGTGCAAAATTCTTGTCTTGTTAAAAAGAATCTCATCACACAGTTGTGAAGAGAATTTTTAGATACTTTAACTACTGATCTTGGGCGCCTTTGGTATAGTAAGAGTTCACATTTTGATGTTATAACCTACCATGATGCTGACACTGTCGGGGATAAACTTGAAATAAAGGGCAGAAGTGGAACATATCAATTCCTTGGTATAGCGCTTATAAGATGGTCATGTTGAAAGAAAAATACCATTGCTTTATCAATTGAAGAAGCATAATATGTGTTTGCTGCTAGTTGCTGTTCTCAAGTTTTATGGATAAGAAATCAATTGGAAGATTACTCCTTAAGACACACTTATATCCCTATCTTATGTGATAATACAAGTTCGATCAATCTTTCTAAGTATCATATTCAACATTCTAGGTCTAAAGATATTGAGATTAAACATCACTTTATTAGAGACAATGTTAAGAATAAACATGTGGAACTAAGGTTTATTGAAATTGATCAAACTAATTCTTATATTTTAAGAATATTCTAGTTAGAGTCAATCTGATCCTAATTCTTCTAAAGCAATACTTACGTAATCTCAAAGAAAAACGTTTATTGGTTTCCAAGTTAGTGATTTATCATGGATCATTTTTCCCTCATTTTCTCATTTAAAATAAGAATAACGACTGATAGACACCCTTAATGTATACACCCCCTCTACCACCCTGAAATTTTTTAGTTAAGTAGAGAATCAATTGCGTGACCACGATTTAAAAGCTAAAAAATGTGGTCTCGCAACTAAAATGTTGTGGTCACATAGACCATATATTTAGTTAACTGAAATTTTTTAGAGTAATACAAAGAGGTGTAGGATATCTACCTATCATTGCTCTTAAAATAAAGGAGAAATATCCAATAGGCTCTGCCTAGATAATGAAACAGTAACATCTAGAAAGCCTAGTTTCTCTCTCCATACAACGGCTAGTGATTACTAGCTATAGCTAACCAACTTCTAAGTTCTCTCTTCTCCTAGGTTAAAAACGTTACTTCCTTCCTTCTAAAATCATTTCAAAATCACTCTATATAAACTTCTCTCTTACTCACATTCAAAACTCTCATAATCATGGTTTTGCTGAAACCGTAATCTAACAAAAAAAAAATGGCAAACCGAAGGACAATACCGATTCATACCAAGGCGCACAATCGGGCTCACATGCTCTTACATACATGTAACAAGAATAATTTGCTGAAGCTAAATGAAACACCTTTCTTGCTGGTTAGATTTCTTGCTAGTTATGCTTTTTACGTTTGCGTCAGGTCGGTGAATAAAGCAATAACGTATTCCCATGTTACGATTGTATAACACAAATTGTAATGGGGGCTGACATGGTATGTATGTCTATGAAAGCCAACTCTTATTGCTTGTTATACGTCTAACGTTTGATTATCGTATCCACGTTAATTTCACTCTACTAATTTTACACCATTTGGTACGCAACTTTCCTTTTCCATATTTTGCTCATTCCCTCTCTTGTTATAAGACTTCTAATACAGTAGATAAGTATTAAAAAAAATAGTTGAAGTAGTAAATTTGTCAAAAAAAAAAATGTGTGACTTTAGATATTTATCTTTGCAATTACTGATATTATTAGAGAGAAGAATTTTTATTTTATTTTTTTTCGTTTTCTAATGGTAAATTAAATAGAGGTATGTTTTTTTAAAGAAATCACTAATGAACGTGAAATTTTATTTCAATTATGTCATTTAATTAGTATTACCCATACCACTCCAAGTTATTATACTTCACACAACAACAACAACAACAACAACAACAACAACAACAACAACAATAATAATAATAATAATAATAATAATAATAATAATAATAATAAATACATCAATTAATAAAGATAATTTAATAAAATTATTATTCTCTTTATTTCATTTATAAAAATTCTCTTTTTTTTTGCATAATTTATAAAACTTCTCGATTGTATGAAATAAGCTAGTATAATGAGTGTGCAATTTTCGTTTTATGTATCTAATTTATTAACGGTGTTAATCGTACTCACATTTTTTTTTTTTATAAGCTACCCATATACTTCACATGATAAACATACGATCGACACATATTTGAAAATGAAATTCTTATAACACTCTGTCAAAGAAAAGTCTTTAACCTTTACGAAATCATTGAACTTTTCCTCTTTAAGCACAATATCTGCCTCTAATCACTTCTATAAATTTCAACCATTTTAGGAACTAAACTCATCAACATTTCTCATCAATAGTTACAATAACTAAAAAAATGGCACCAACATTTTCAACACCGATCAAAATCATGTCTTCAATATTACTTTTGATAACCATCATCATAGCTAAAGGTCAAGTACCAAACCAAACATCAACCTTAGTGTTCTACCTACAAGATGTCGGAAGAGGATTCAACGCAACCGTTATGCCGGTTATAGGCATCAACGGAAGGGTTTGGTCTTACCACTCATTTGGAACAATATTTGTAGTTGATGACCCTGTCATGTTAAGCCCTAGTCCATTTTCAACTCAAATTGGAAGGGCTCAAGGTGTAATTACAGTAACATCTCTAGATGGTGAAAATGTGAACATAGTTTTGTCACTTGTGTTCAACAATGGGGAATATAGTGGTAGCACTTTGGAGATACAAGGTACTAGTCGTCAACGTGAAAATTCAAGAGAGCTTTCTGTTGTTTCTGGAACCGGAAGGTTTCGATATGCAAGGGGATTTGTTGTGTTTGAAACTATGTCTTATGATGCTCCAAGTGATCGCTCTGTCATTAGGTTGACTATAACTTTGGCAATTCCTTGAGAAAATTATGTATTATTTATATGGTTAATGCTTGATTGCTTGTTGATATATAATATCATACGGATGTATGATGTCATACAAGCTTTATAAATAATTAATAAATGAAAACTATTAAGGAATAATTTGAATCTTTTGTCTTCTTACTAGTGTTATTTTTTTCACCTTTTAAATGATCTTATTAGTATTATTTTTTCTTTTAGCATGTGGATCTGGGATTGTGATTGAAATAGACTAGCCTCTCACGAAAACAAAAAAGAAATAGTTAATATGAATTTCAATGTAAGAATGGTCGTCATTAGAGGTGTGCATAATAACTAGTTTGAGGCCCAAACCCATAACCATATCTAGATCCACTTTAAAATATCTAAATTTTTTGTAAATAGTTACCAACCAATCCATTTTAAACGGGTTGGATATCCAAACCAATGAAAATTCGGATCCGGATTTTAACCATTTTTCCAATACGTTTATACTGTATTGTTTTCAATTATATTCAAGTTGGTCTCTTCCTTTGTTCTCTTTTTCCTCATCTTTCTCGTTGCACCATCGCTACTTTTAACCATCCAATTTCTTTTTCCACCTACACCTAGATTTTTTTCTCCATCAAATTTATTTTTTCCTTTTGTTTTTGGGTAGTTCGAACTTCAACTATTCATAGTGGAAAATGGTAGTGTAAGTTACCGAGAGGAAAAGTGGTAAAGAAGAACAAATGAATTGATTGATTTTCAATTTGGGTAGTTCCAATTTTCATCAACAAAGAAAAAGGAGAAAAACAAGATATGAATCAATTTTCTATTGTTAATTTTTATCTTAGCAGAATTTCTAATTGAATGAATTAATTATATTGATTTCTTCTTTTTTGAAAGCTTCAGTTTGTTCCCATTTTGAAGCTTAAGGGTATTTTAATTTTTTTTTTTCTGGGTTCAAGTTGCTGGTAGTAAATCAAAGAACATTGAAGAAAGTGAACTCTGATGATGTTTCAATTAGGAGTCGGTTTAGTTAAAAAAAACTGGTTTTTACGACAAACCGGATTCAAACCGGTTTGGAACTGGTTCTGAACCATATCCGAACTGATTGCACTTAAAAACCGGTTTTTAGAGAAGTGGTTTCAAGAACCAAACCAAAACCAAATATTGGTTTTGGTTTTGGTTTGGTTTTAACTTTGCACATCCCTAGTCGACATTGGTTATTTATAGTGGAAAAAATTGAGAGGAAAAAAAAAAAAAAACTCTTCAAAATAAAACTGGTCTAGAAAACTAGATTTTTGTTCAAGATTCCATTATGCTTAGAACTTACAAAGACCCAAATGTTTTTTTTTTGACAAAATCCAAAGACCCAAATGTTGTTGAACAAATAAAAATATTTTTTTGGGACATTAAAAGAAGACAAGGGTTCCAGATGCCCATTATATAAGGTGGAATCTGTGATGTGCTGGAGTCGACAATGTATTTAGGAAAGATGGTGTCAGGTTGTTTCGATATTGGTTGACTGTTTATTCTCGGTCGTCCTCCACCATATATGTCTTTTCCTGTTTCTCTTTTCTCATGTTGGGATTGGAGTTTGCCTAGTGCATAGGAGTCCAAATGGTGTACAAAAGATCAAGATGGCGCATTCGTTTGTGTTTGTCTCTTTGATGTTATTGTTCTTTAGTTTTTCGTTTGCTCTTTTGTTATATTCGGCTTGCACATGAGTTTTTCTTGTACTCCCTTGGGCCATGGAACCCATTTTTTTAGCCCATTTGTATTAAGCTAAGAAGATTTCTTAGACTATTTCTTTTTCCATCCTACCCTATTCTGACACATCGTATTTATCTTCTTCTGATTATATAATCCGAAACTCCCTCAAAATTCAACAAAATAATAGAACTTTGCATTGATTTGTCCAAAACTTGTTAATATACGATTCAGATAATACAAACTGAAAACCTTCATAATAGTTCGAAAACTATAATACTGAATGTGTCAATCCCCCATAAGATCATTTCAAAGACGAATTTCAGTGTATAAATTCACACATTTCAGATTATATTCTGAACGTGTAATATACAGAATATGTGTTGATTAGATGACACATTTTCTTTTGGTAAATTGAGAAATAAGGTTTACTTTAAACACGCATCAAAACAAAATAAAAGCAACATATTTAAGGGAAGCCTATGATACAACATAAATTAAACATGGATTAAAAAAGTAGCATCAATATCAATAGGTTACAACACATGATCCAAACATAAAATTAATAACAAAATTATCCTAATTATACAACACAATCAGAAAATTAATGGGTAACATGACCCATACCATACCTACACCTACGTTTATAGATCATCTCTCCCTGAACCTCATTCAGAATCTCCTACAAACTCAGCCAAGCCTTAATTCCCTGCTCCATCTGACCATCACCCATGATACTGTCGACTTGTTCTCTGATGCTTCCTAACCGCTTGCTAATGTCTAAAAAGTGGCGGTTCCCCTACTCCTCAACAACAAGCTCATCAAAGGCCTCCAACTCAAGTGGCCTCGGGACATGTATATTCTCTCGTGGAGGTATGTCATATGAATTTGAAATGGTGATATACCATCTCATGTATACACTAGTCACATCAACCATGTCCAACTCATGCACATATAACACATGATTAAGATATTATATGTAGCGCTGGCGCACCTCATATTGGGTCGTCCTAGGAGAAACAGGCTCATGTGTATGTCTGGTAATGGTCTTCACATATCCAAATTGGCGCAACATGCACTCTGGCGGATAACAAACCATGTGAGATCCATATTTGTGCCATCTTGAGTAAAGATTGATTTGCTAGAGCTGACATGTGTCGGGTGCTGATGATACATGTAGAAGAGAACGTCACTAATATCGATTTGATCCAGGTGTGATCTTGTAGGATGTTTGACAACCATTCCCTTCATTGGAACAAATATCATGGCACATGGGTATTTCATAATCCAAAAATACTCAGAATGCATTCATGAAATTATTAGAAAATACTTTAATGGAAACAGTAAGTAATAACAAAAATTAAACATAGATTCTACGAATTAAACACAAATTATTTAGGTTACATACAAATATTCAAACACAAAATTAAAAACATCACATTTGTTCAAGCAAACGAGTCAACAAACTAATATTTTCAAATTGTTTTTTCTTATAGTGATTTTTTAAAATGGTTAATATGATAACCGACTTTAAAAAGTTTCAACTAATTCAAAAATGTCACCACCTCGAATTTTAAGTCGACTGCTTTTTAATTGACTGTTTTTGTGTAACTAATTAACTATTTGGCAGTTAGATGGTTATGTAATAAGTTAGTAAGTTAAGCTTGTAGGTGAATAGCTTGCTCTAGTTACACTTGTATAAGATAATATTTGGATCCTATTTCACTTGTAAAATTATAGATTGGTGAATAATGAATTTTCTACTCTTAAAACTCTTTTCTTCTTCGCAGCTTTGCTCATTGCAAGATATGGGGTATGAGTTTTTCTTTTCACAGCTCTCTCAAAGTGAAAAGGATCCATAGGTAGGCATCTTTGTTGCCATCAAAGTTAAATCGTTATGTTAGTAACAAGAAAGAGATTGATATGATAGATCACCAAAATTTACATCAAATTCGCGTAGTCACACTTCATAATTAAGAAACAAAATTAGGGATAAAAGAAACGAAAATAGATCAAATTTTACAATGCTTATATATATTGACCCAAAATAAGATAACTAGACTGTAACAGAATCAATATTGCTCTCTAACATAATGCACAATAGATTATTATAGATCAAGTTGTGTCTTCTTTTCTTCTAAAATTAATAGTCACTAGAACTAGGGTACCTATTTTTATTTAAATCAAAAAACTCTTCGGCATCATATCACCTATTAATCATCTTCTATAGTATTCTAGAAATTAACAAGTGAACGATAAACTTGGCCAGGTTGCCAATTTTGTGGAATCACATTCTCTGCTATAATGGTGTTGTTACTTCCATATCCACTTTCTGTGAGTTTAATGGAAAATGGAGTTTGTAATGGTGAACCCGTGTTAAAAGCCCATCTTGAACCCCAAGAACGAAACATTGGAAGCCATGTGTTTGATTGGCTCAATTCAACTGCAACAAGGTCACCATCTCCATTTTCATATTCTATTTCTGTTGCAAAATAGTATGGGTTGGCTCCATTATCAATTGTAAAGACTATTGAATTTCCAAAAGAGCATGCAACCCTGCAAGTTGAAATTTTGGAAGTAATTATAGAGTTGTGTTATTTAAACAATCATTTTAATGATAACTTTTGAGGCAACCATTAATTCACAAAGAAAATGAGGTATGAACACAAAAACCAAAGCAATAGAAAGAGAAAGTAAAAATATAATATAAGTACGAAAGAGAAAGTTGTCACAAAAATTATAAAAAATGGTTATACAAATATCATTACTCGTAATTATAAGTGTAGTGTTTGCCATACTAATTAAAAAGAAATATATATATATATATATATATGAGTGAGCTAGAAAGGG
>Ga0099826_10001356_pt1 | contig 14541 bp, 5 predicted proteins | sample Mtrugardesep15_FD_76830 | JGI IMG/M metagenome (GOLD analysis project Ga0099826, IMG submission 76830) | Root nodule microbial communities of legume samples collected from California, USA - M. trunc garden sep15 | ecosystem: Host-associated > Plants > Roots > Nodule | place: USA: California... | reverse complement strand
CTTCTATATTGAATAGCAAATTGCAACTTGTTCGTGTGATTAAGGACGATAATGATATAAAATTACATCATATTACTAGGCCAAAAACAAGGACAAAACAGAAAATCATGTCCCCAGAATGCATGGTACCTAATACTAACTGTCCACTAATGAAGACAACGAAATGGGTCCATAAATAATTAATAGGAAGAAGAAAATGAAAAATATAGCAAATTATGGTTCTAAATAGAGTCAAACAAGATAATGTGAAAACAAAAATTATTCTTCTATGATCTATCTTACGGCTCCTTCGTGAAGATAAGTCAGTACTTTGAAGTTCATATGGTATCAAACGTCAAATCAATCAAGCTATGGTACAACAAAATGCATATGATCTTCAGGTACAGATAACTAGCAAAAAGTTTAGGGACAAAATATAAACAAAAATCAAATATGTTTAGTGTGAACTTTGATTAGATACATTTGATATTTTACTTATATCTAAGACTATAGATCAAGTGATCAACGTATCCAAAAATCAAATATTTTACTTTCATGGCCGCTATCACTCATCCTAGCCTCTATCATGTCTCGTCTCACCTCATAGACTCATTTGTCGCCCCCCTAACAACTACCACACTTTCATCCCCCTCCTCCCTATCTCGCACCTCTCTCATCTAAAGCATTCCTATGTCAACCTAAATTTACCTCAACCATCCTCCTCTAGCGGACACGCTACTTTGAAGCTATTATATGGTCGTAGGGAATAAATTTTCTCATTTTATCTGTTCTTAGTTGAATGTTAATCATTCATCTAATATATTGAATGAGAGAATGTATTTTAAGAATAGGGATACAATGACTTAATAGTGGAGATTAAAAACATGACTTGCTCGATTTTTGTTTTTTGGTCAAGTAACTTAGTAATTAGAAATTCACCTCTTAAAGTGAATAAATGGGATATTTGAGATTTAAACTAGGTCTCTCTATATAATACAATATCTCTACGCTCTACCAACTGATTCTTGTTATATGCTTTGGTAAAAAAACACAGCATTTTTCCCTTTCCAAAATGGGAAGTTCCATCCATGTGTTAGTAGGTTTCACTCGGTGTCTTTGATTGGTGATTTTAGTGATTTTGTATCAATTTCCTTAGTAACTATTCATTCTTTCTCATCAAAATAATTTATTTTAATCTTTCATCTATCAATTCAATATATTGAAGTCACCAAAATCACAAAAAACTCAAAATCACACAAGTATTTTTCAATATTGTCGTCTTCCTCCTCCAACTTGTGTATGGTACACAAATTCACACTAGGCGGACTAAAAACACACAATTATAAGTGTGTTTGCTTGAAACTACGATTTTTTGATTCAATAATATACCCCAATTATATGATATTGCGCCACAAGAGAAGCAATCACAACAAACATAAGTGTGTTTGCTTGAAACTACGATTTGTTGATTCAATAATATACCCCAATTATATGATATTGCGCCACAAGAGAAGCAATCACAACAAACATCTATAACAAATAAAACATAAATGTTATTTGTCACGAAAAACAACTTCACGAAAGCATAACGAGTAACATAACTGAGTTTAAAGTAAATCTTATTAATTCAAGAAGTATCCATAAATGTTAGTTGAGACCCTTAATTATACCTTGATGAACATCTTTGATCTAAGTTTTAAGCCAATCTTATTAATCCAGGTAAAATTTAAACAAAATGTTACATGTATTTGATCGAAATTTGGAACAAATACATTTGACATTTTGTTTATATTTCAAATCTAAAAGAGAATATATTTGTTTTACTCAATTGGGTATGTGCAATATAAACAACACCAAAATGGATTACCAATTATCTCATTTTCAGCTTCACTATCACTCGTCCTAGCCTCAACCATGTCTTGTCCTACCTCGTAGACTTCTCACCCAGCTAACAACTACCACGCCGCACCACCCTCCTCCCCACGCCACTCTTCTCTCATCTAAATCGTCTCTATGTCCATCTAAATTTACCCTAACTATCCTTTGCCAGCAGAACCATACTTCATTCGGCGCCACCTTAAGGTTAATTGCTTAGAATACTCTATAGTTATGTGTGGTGCCATATAGCAAGACACTCTTAACTCATGAAATGAACGATACAAAATTCACAAATATCAGGCAGATATAAAACAAGACATGGAAAGAGAAAATAACTAGTCAATGAAAAAAGATTCATCCAACAATTTTCAACAATCGTTGATTATCGTTGGATGAACGTTCATCGTACCAACTAGCATTTTCCTTAAGTTAATCATGTTTTCAGTTGCTAACACTTTCATGAACATTTATGTTGTTAGGGAAAAAAACATTTCTCACTTGTCCAACATTCATAGAAGTAAACAATAACCCAATCATATTTTTCCTAAAATATTAGTATTAGGTCAAAGACAAAAAAAAACTTTGATACTAAATCATGTCTCCAAATCAAATCCCTAACAAATAACATAACTTTTCATATTGCCAAAAAAAATAAATATATATTCATAACTTAAACAAAGCCAATCCATCTCATCATTTTCATCTTCAAACAAAAACACAATCCCCAATTGTCTCATAGTTGTCAATAACCACAATCCAAACCTCAAACAACACCCAACATTTTCAAACCCACTAGATACAATTGCCACATTACATTTCATTACATCCTCTCCTATTAACCAAATAAAAAAAAATTAAAATTAAAAAGTAAAAAATAAAAAAAAGTTACTACCTCCTAGTCCTCCTTTCACCAATGTAATGAGAAAGTGGAACAACTTCTTGTAACGGAGTAGATAACGGCGTTGGCATAGGTGAGTTCCGACAAACGGGACAAGAACCGTTAAGTTTCAACCACGAATCAAGACAACATAGGTGAAAATAGTGTCTACATTCCGGCATCATCCTTAACATCTCCGAATCCTTGTACTCACACAAACAGATCGAACACGTGCTGTCATGTCCCAAATCTTTACAATATTGTAACCTCGGATAAGAATTTATCACGTTTTGGTCCAAACCCATAACAACATCTTCACGATCTTCTTCGTCTTCTGCTACAAAAATAACCCGCGGTAAAACTACACCGTCATGGTTATGGTTTAGCTGATTGTTGCCATTCAGGTGGTTGTTACGGTTGCGGAAAGTGCGGCAACAGAGGTAAGATGAAAGGATGAGAGTTGAAAGGAGGAAGAGGAAGCCAAGAGCTATGGCTATGGAGTAGCCAAAGCCAAGGTTGGTGAGGTAAGGGATTTGTGGTGGTGGAGAAAAAGGGGTTGGGGTTGAGGAAGACATGGAAATGATGATGAAGAAGGATGAAAAAGGGAATTTTCCATTTGGGAAAGGCTATTGTTGTGATTATTTTTTTGGTTTTTGAAGGGTGGGTGAGGGTCTTAGTTGCTGCATTTAATACTAAGGTTTATGTGAGTAACTCAAATCTTCAACGGCATTCAATTGTTGCGTTGATTTGGTGATGATTTTATGATATACACTACTCATTTCTTGTGTTTGGTTGGTCCCTTTGGAACTTGCAAAGGTGGGGAAACATAAACTATGGTTAACCAATTAACTACTTGTGTTAACTTGCAAGTCTATAGTTACAAGGACGTTTTTTTCGGTCAAGAAAGGTTAAAGAGACGTTTTTGTTTTGTTACATAGACGTTTTTTTAATAATGTTCATCGGAGAATACATCGATTAATAAATTTAAAAGGGTTAAATATGTTTTTGGTCCTTGTAAATTTATCAATTTTTTATTTTAATCTCTTTAAAATTTTCCTTCAACTTTTAGTCCCTATTAAATTTTTAATCACTACTTTTGGTCCCTATTTCTAAGTTAATTTTAGTATTTTTTTAATGAAATTGTGCAGATATGTGTAGAATATTGTAAAAATCGTTCCCAAAAAAAATTAGAATTTTTTAACAAAACATAAATCAAATATGAATTTTTAATAGTAAAAAATATAAAAATTCATATTAAATTCATGTTTAGTTAAAAAAATTCTAAATTTTTTTGGGAGAGAATCTTATAATATTATGCATTTTTTTTTGCAAAATTTTATTCAAAAATATGAATTCTACAAACGAGTTTACTTTAAACGAGGGACCAAAAGTAAAAATAAAAAATTTTAAAGAAAATTTTAGAAGGACTAAAACAAAAAGTTAGTATATTTATAGGGACCATAAACATATTAACTCAATTTAAAATTATTAAAAAAAAAATATTTGCTAATAGACTAACAACATTCAACTTAAAGTAGATCTATCACTCATTTTTTTAAGGTAAGAGTAAAGAGTAGTGATAGCAATACTCTCTCTATCACTCATTTTTTTGTTGGTTAAAATTAAAGTAGATCTCACACTTTGGAAATGGGTTCCACTTTGGTCTTATGACCATGGAAGAATACCTCATTGGTGAGACATACATTGATTTCATCCAATAAGAGAGTGAGTGTTAGAAAGAGTATTGGAAAGAAAGTGTCTCCAGCATTCCTCAAGAGTAAAAGAGTTAGTGGTCAAGGAGTTAATCTGTCGATTTGAATTGAAGGAAAGCAACAAGACAAAAAATCAAAATAGTCTTGCATAAAGAGGACAAACAAAACAAACGTTCATACCGAGATGATGAAATCGCGATAGAAAAAAAATATACGTGAAAATTAATTATTTAAATAAACAAGAAATAACAATTTAAATGGGTGATTTAGAGTATAAAAAATGGTCCTAAACCACCTTTTAAGGTGGAGAATATGATCAAAATAGGAGAATGTTGAAAAAATTTAATCGTGTAATCATGAATTATATATACAACATTATATAATGAAGATACTCGGTAAGAGGGAAAGCTGGGAGGATGACTACATCGTTACCATCTAGGCTAACATTTAGGTTTTTTTCCATATTTTAAATATCTGATGGAATAACGTTTAAATAGTTAAACGGTTGAGGACAATGGCCTGTCGTTGGCCTTAACTAAATGATCAAACTCATCATTATTCATTCAGAAACAATAATTCAATCAAACCATTCGTCAATAATTAGTGTTTAATAACAATTCATCGTATCAAAATACTTATTCAATCCAGTATGAGTTACAATACTCCTGTAAATAAGTTTGTTTGTAGTTAGTGATTCTGCCAATGAGTTTTCAATTTTATAAAGGTCATATAAATAGGTCTCTTAATAGTACATACATAAACATAATCCATCACTAAGGTAATTACATTTAATCATGAATTATTTGGAACCACCCCTAGAGGGCATTCTAGTCCTCTTTGTCTAACACATATGCGAGCGCGCACGCACACCAGAACGCACAAGTCCAAGATTCCTTTTGTTTTCTGCTTCACATACTTAAAACACACATGACTTGCTTCCTTTTAATGTATTGCTCTTCTACACAATACTAGCACAAATCCAGCTTGGAATTGTGAGCACCCCTTTAATATACTCCTTTGATGAAGTTTCATCATCCCACACTCACTAAGGTGACCCATATGTATGTTCTTGAGTTTAGTTGCATCTTTATCAAATTTAAGTGACGCAACATCACCTAAAATAGTGTTCCTCAATCGTTTGTAGATGTTACTTGCAATCTTGTTTGATCTCATCACCGTTAAGCACCCTTTTTGACCATCGGAATGTCCTATCACCATCATAATTATAAGAAAAACCATTGGCTTGTAAAATGCTAAGGGAAATCAATTTTTTCGTCAATTCTAAAATATACTCCATCCGTTCCATATTATAAGAAAAAAAAAATCACACTTATTAAGAAAAATTAAAACATAGTAGTTTTTAACATAGTTTTTTGTGTTATCTTTGAAATAAGTTTTATAGGAAGATGTAAAAATAATTTTCATTGGTTGTTGGTTATTGAGAAAATGAAAAAGAGAACAAATTGAATGCACTTTGCATTTAATTTTCCTTTGAAAAAGATAGTTTTTTTGAAACAATGATAAAAATTGATCTTTTTTACTTATAATTTGGGACAAAGAAAATTGATATTTTTTGTTTATAATTTAGGACGGAGAAATATCTCACACCATTCAACATTCACACACCACCGTCATCTATAACAATTTTAATATGTCACATTCTAGTGATAACACATGCTTTATCATCTCCCAAATAAACAAATCCAAAACTACCCGACCTTAATGTCACTCCCGGTGCGACATCATGTGGTAAGAACATCCAAAGTCAAGAACCACGTTTATTGTGCATTTGCTAGATGAAACAAAAAAAAAATCCCATTCACTTTCATAATCATCGGTTTGGACCATATTTGTAGAACTAGATGGGCCATGTTTTTTGTTTAGACAATCTATATTCTGATTCCTAATCTGTTTGCAACTAAAGCACCATGTTGTTTTCCTGCTCTAGGATTTAGACTTCTTCCTTTCAGAACGTTCTTGACTTTTGTTCCTCCCACAATCTTGACCCTTTTTACATACATAACTTCACATTGAGATCCTTCGTTTGAATTATGTCTCCTTTTGTAAAAGAGACAAAAGTGAAGTTGCAATGATATCATGTAGGTAAGAGTGATCACCAAGTGATCGTAAGAACCTAGTAATGAGCAAAACTAAATAATCGTCTTGTCCTCATCTGAACTCCACCTCAAGCTTCACTAGATCAATGAATATTTTGTTGAAGGCATTGACATGCTCTTGCAAATCAGATCTTTCTTGCATCTTTAACCCGTATAGTCGATGTGTCACAAACAATTTGTTTGTGAACTCTTGGACATATACCAACTCTTCAATTTATCTCAAACCTCCTCCAAAGTCGTAAAATCCATGATATGATACATCGCCTCTTCTAATAAACAAATCCATATCCATCTTGCGGCCTCTCCTTCATCCTTGTCAAATCGGTTTCCTCTATATTTATCAGTTTCGTCGCATGCATCGTCTTCTGTAAATTTTGTTGAGCCAACAGATCCTTAATCATCCACTTTTTGATTTGGTCGTATCCTTGCTCGTCCATGTCCACTCGACACTATCTATGAGCTATACTCAACAATATTTATAGGAAATATTAGTGTTATTGACCAAAATATCGTGGTCTACAAAATTTAGTATCCATCGACTATTTTTGCAGATGGTGTGTGATTCTTTTCGTTGTCGGAGTACGTAGCACCCCACATTTGGCTTGATTTTCCCTCCATCGTGGTGTTTTCCATTTATTCTATCCACACAATGCATCCTTTCATTGGAACATGCCTCAATGTAATTAGTCGTTTCAATTAGTGGTGCTATAAATATGAAACATGAGTAAAATGCCGTCAAGTTTCATTTAACTTTGATTGTTTCTAACACTCTCACGACCTTTGTGAACCTATGTGGAGTTAAGAAAAACTCGGCATGCTCTGAAGCACAGGTACTCCAAACATGGAGAAGTATCGGTACCTGGTACGCACTCGTACCGAGTACGCGTATGGTACTCCTAACTTACATACCGAACCATGCCTATTTTTACTTAGTTGTTTGGGCGTAGTTGGTACAGAAAAAACGTACGGGCGATGGAAAAATAACCAAAATTATTTTGCTTTTATATTGTACTTTAATTCTCTTTCTTGCTTTTGATGAAAATAGCAGAGAGGGTGAACAAAAAAGTAAAAATCTAAAGCAACATAATGATAGAAGTGTAGTAATGCACTTGAAAAATCTTTTTTCTTTTATGTTTTATATCAACGTACCCGTACCTTCATACTTTGTGGTATTACGTACCGGTACCCATACCTATGCATCATAGTCGGCATGTCTTGTGTTCGATTGTTATTCTTTTGATTTAGGAGAATTCAGTTGACCCTATATTCCGATACTTGCCTTTCTCAGCTAACAATTTATTGGTATGTAAAGACGAATTTTTAGACCTAGTTTGGTGAAACCGTGAAATTTTGCAGTTGTGGATTTTGTTTGTAGCAAGCAGCAGCTGCCCAGCTATAAGTGGCGTATGATTCTGTCTGTTTGCATAAGAGTTGTGTTTCATTTTGTAATTGTATTTGCGACAGGTTCATCCCGATTCCCCATAGCAAGTGTAATATGGTAACCACCCAGTGATATTTTCGTTAATGAATACCAGGAGTTCGTTCCTTTCTTACGTGGGTTACTTATGAAGTTGTGCATATTATTCCATTAACTAAGGAGTACATATGTTATCTTCGAACTTTCTATGACAAATAGTGTTGAGGATCAAGAATCATGTGACATAAGTAAAAAAAAAAAAAACAACAAATATACTTGTATACTATGTTAAAATCGTATAAATAGGGTGCAGAAGTTTGACCAAGATAATCTACACACTCTGCCATCGTTATTTCACACACACAAATAAATCTTTATATAGGTATATCTATGGCTAAGAATCTCTTAAAAAATATATAATAAATAAAATTAAGAATTCTACTATAGGTCCCAAAAAGAAGGACAACCCAACAACAACAACAAAATTCAAATTCCATCTCTAAAGTTTCACCTTATGTGTGCATATCATGTCCTGAATTGCTCTCTTTGAAATATTAATCGTCATAGTACAATTCATCTTCATCTCAACATGTTTCTTAATAAACAAAATCTTTACTCTCCCCGGAATCTCGGAATAAGTGTTCATGACCATCTCCCCTTGATGCACATCCCCTAACAAATTCGGACTAGAAACGAGACGGTCTGCCATAACTTCAATCGTAACATTCAACCTTGTTGTCTTCTTTGCCTTCACAAGTCCCGGGGGTATTACCGCGTCCGCGACCGTTATACCGCGGTAGTACACCGTTGTTGTGCTGTTTCCTAGCTTAATGGATGCTATATTATCATTCTTAATAGACATGTTCACTACCATGGTCATATTGATCTTAACTTGAGGTGTTGGAATTTGAACAAGGTTGACGTCAAAGTTTGTGAGTTGGATCTCATTAGTTGTTACTTTTGGATCTTTAACCTTAAAAACCGTGAATGCTAAGATAACTATTACTATGACTAAAAGTAGTAACAAAATTGCAGTTACACAACCACATAACTTGATTTTTCTTCTACGGTTCATGGTTTTGAGAGCTTTTTCTTCATCATCACTTCTTGGGTGGACTCTAACCGGGGCTAAAGGTCTTGCTTGATCGGTCTCTGCCATTGTTGTGGAAGGTATCAAAGGAATAATATTAGTGAAGGAATAGTGTGTACAAATTTATGTGAGATGCTTGATTTGTGGGTGTACTTTGAAATGGAATATGTTTATACTTATATAAAAGAATTTTTGGGCATGTTAGTATTTAATGTATGACACGTTTTGATGGAGCTAATTGGCTACAAATAATAAAATCAAAGAAAATGGAAACGCGGATATAAAGGGGTGTGCAAGACTTTAGAGCTGGTTTATGTTGACTCTAGCTGGTATATTTATTTCATCATTAAATGAACTGCTTGACTTTTACCTATATATATGGGGATTGTGATTTTACATTTTATAAAAATTGCATTAAAAAAGTTAGTTAAATATAATTATATTATTTTGTCATGTAAATATAACTCATTCCCTAAAAAAAATATATGTAAATATAATCATATGCTAAAAAATTGAAGTGCAAGATATTTGAGGGTCGGAGATGGAGATTCGAAATACTTCCTCTGTTTTTAAATATAAGCAAAATTTACTTTTTAGATTCATTCATTTAATGATGTATGTGGTTCATAATATGGAGTAACAAATATTTTTTTTTGAACAAACAATATTACTTAGTGTGAGTCGTAATTTGTTAAGCAAAATAAAAAGTGGATTAATTAAAAAAAAATGGACTAAGAGACATGGACCTAACCCAATTAAACCATGCAAAAGCGTTTAGACATCCCTAAAGAGAAATACTTATAACATCCAAATTTGATATGAAACCGACCCTAGGGTACAAAAAACAGTAAAACACAACAATGACGAACACCTGCTAACACAACCAAGCAAACTCGAAGTACGAACGTCAAACTAGATTACAAAAGAGTGTGTGAACGCGCGATGAGCCAAACCAAGAAAGAAGAACTAGACAACAAAGCACACCAATTTAAGGAAAACTAATCACCATTCTCAAATCCAGACAATTAAACCTGGATAACGGGAAACATAACTCAACCTAGAGTTAAAAACTCCGAATAATTACGTTTTTAAAAGTGACTTACGAGATATTGTTTCATTAAAGAATAAAATTTATGTTACTTAAGGCATACTTTAATTAAGAATAACACCATTAAATAAAAGTTGTTAAATTTACTTATATTTATATCATCAATTATGAGTGAAAAAATCACATCAAAAAAATATAAATAATGTTTTTGAGGGGACCACCAAATATAAATATTGTTTTTTTTAACTGTTTTCTTTTTTTGTTATAGAGTCTTTTTTTGGTTATAAAATAATTATTTTGTTTATACTTGTGATTGAAAGATGTATAGAAAAAACGATAGTTTTCATATTCCATTTTTTCCTTCTTTCAAAAAATAATCCATTTTTTTCCTCTCAGAGTGTACAATAATGGAAAAATTTCATCTCCTCTAGACCATGTTTTAATTACAAGTCCACAACGATGGACTATTAGCTAGCTAGGACCATGTCTTTCGAGTGAAACAACATATTTTATTTTTCACGTTATTAGTAGTATATCATTAATTAACAACTTAATGGTTCTTACACTTCTAGAACGCGGTTGCCGTATGAATGAAAGTGTTTTTTTAGGTGATAAAGAAGTATTAATGAAAGTGTTAATTCCATTATAAAAAAGTACCGGTCACTATTATAAATAAAAATCAATATTTTAACTTCTTATAAATCCATTTAATTCATTTAGTCACTATTATAACCAAAAAAATACATTTTAAATTCATTCTAATGAACTTTATTATAAACTACATACATCATTTAATAAAAAAATCTCAAATGTTAATTTTTGTTTATAATAATGATGAGATGATATAGATCTCCACTTTCTAAAAAAACATAGATCTCTACGGTAAATTTTAGATGTATTAAGAAAAATTGATGGTGCAATCAATGTGTTTTCTATGGGGATATTTTTGATGAATTTTATAATTATTTTAAAAAATTTAATGTATTTCATCTTTTTGCTGAACTCTTTGTAATTTTTAATGGTTTATCTATGGTTAGAACTTTGAGAATCACTGATTTTGTGAGCACACCGACTCGTTCCATTCGGTTAGCCTCGTCAATAAACCTCCCATGATGGGAGTTTCATATCTATGCAACTCTCATTCAAAATATAAAGGATTTGATCATTCATAACAAGGGTTCAGAGCAATATATATTTCTATCTTGCACACCCTTTGTGAGGAAAATAATTGCGCTGATTTTCTAGCAAAGATGAGAGCTGCTTCAGACTCTGTGATGACTAACCATACTTCTACTCCCAAAGGGTTGTTACCGTTTATTAGGGATGATGCTTGAGGAACCTACTTCCCTATAGGCTAACTAGCTTCGCCCTTTTCCTGTTCTTTTTTCTTTCAGTTTTGTTTCTATTTTTTTCCCCTTGTAACAAAAAAAAATTGAGTCTTTAATAATCACTCCAATTGGAATAAAAAAATTGAAAAAGAATTAAAAAATTCAAAAATCATCAATTTTATACGGTCGACATGTCATATTAGTATATTTGTGAAGTCTATGACTGTGGATTTTTTTATTGGCGGTAAATCAAATTCACTTAAATAACAAGGATCAAGGTTTTAAAAAATGAGGTGTTATTGCGATAACGATCGTTACAAAACCGTATAGACATGGGACGATACCCTTATTGTCGTTTTATTAGTGGAAAGAAAAATCACTTGAAATTGTCGTTCGTAACGTCGTTACGGCCGCGACAAGACATTACGGCTGCAATGGACTGTTACAACTGCGAAAAGAGAACATAGTTTTCATATCTCGATCATCACCTTCGTCCCAAATATAAGTTAATGTATGACTTTTTTGGTCGAATATACATTCTTAATTTACCTGAAATGACCAAAATATTTTCTTTCTAATGTTTGAATACCAATGAAAGTAGGCATGTCAACAAAACACATATATGCGGGTAACCGCCCGAACCAAACTCAATTTGACTGATTTTCTCCGTTTTTATTAGGTTTAGGTATGAGTTTGGGTTTTTTCGATTTCAAAACACGGATACAGAACATGTAACGGGTATGTAGGTACCGATCCCAAACCCATACCCAAACTTGTGTCGAAAGTAAAAAAATAAATTTATTACCCTAAGGATAAAAGGGTTAATAGTGTTTTCACCCCTGTAATATAGGTCGTTTCCGGTTTTCGCCCCTATAAAATTTTCGGTTTGGATTTCGTCCTCGTAAAAAAAAATTCAGAAAACACCCCTCCCCCATATGACTGTACATATTTGCTGACGTGGTACACTGTGTGGCATGTTGATTGTGCATATATGCTTATGTGACGTGCTGACTGTATAATTAATTTTAATTTTTTTTAAGGGTACACGTGACATTTGTGCCTATTTTTTTTAAAAAAATAATAATATAAATTCACTTATATTAATTTAGAAATAAAAATTATTTAAAAAATTTGAAAATTAACGTTTGAAAATAAAAAAAAATCAGGAAATTTTTTATTACGAAAAATATTTTCCAAATTTTATATTTTTTGTTTAAAAAATAATGAAGTAACTTTTTAATTTCTAAAATTTCGTAAAAAAAATGAATATTTTTCTGGAAAAAAATCTGAATATTTTTCTGATATTTTGGATTTTTTTATTTTTGAAAATTAAGTTTCAGATATTTTAAAAAATAAAATATGATGTGGATAATTAAAAATAAAAAAAATAAAAAAGCCAAGTCAACGCCACATATGCGCATTTGATGAGTTGGATGGAGGAGGGGTGTTTTCCGGAAGAAAAAAAAAAGTTTTACAAGGATGCAAATCAAACCGAAATTTTTACAGGGGCGAAAATCGGAAATGGTCTATATTACAGAGGTAAAAAGCACTATTAACCCTAAATAAAAATATAAACCCTAAAATCACAGAGTCTTAGTCTTTCAAATGACACTTACTTATCATAGTTTTCTCTTTTTTCCTTTCATATCTTACACTCTCGGTCTCTCTTTTCTCCATCACCGTAGTCATCTACCACCATCATCTCTTTACTGGATAATGCATTACAACATTCGCTCGGAGTTGAAAAATATTTTTTTATTAAAAAAATCATCTACTACAAGGACGGAGATACCTGAACCCGTTGAGGACGAGGATGTAATTTGATTTCTCACCCCCGTTTGATATGAGTAGGATAATGGGTAAATATATGAGAATTGAGTATGGGAAAACCCGGCCATATTGTCATGCCTAAATGAAAGTGTTCAATGTATGATATTTTTGTCATTTTACTTAAAAAATATAATTAATGAGAAATTTTATGTAATCTTGCAAAATTATCTTTCATTAATGATATAGGAAAGATAATTAAAGAAATGAAAAAATAAAGAGTAATAAATAGTCGATGGTATTGTAAAACGACTTATAATTTATGACAATTTTTTCACCAAAAACGAATTATAGTTTACGATGAGGGAATGTTAACTTCAAAACTCTCTTTTTAATTAATGTCTCTATTTCACAAAACTCAATGAATTACTCCCTCCGTTCTATAATATAAAAAAAAATCTTATTTTCTTTGTCCCAAAATATAAGCAAAAAAGACAAACTTCTATCCTATTTAATCTTTTTTTTTAAAAAAAATCTCTTTTTCAAGAAATTTTTTGTTTATTCTCATAAAATTAAATACAAATTACTTTTAATTTTCTCTCTTTCATTTTTATCATAACCAATAGCCAATGAAAATTATTTTTACATCTTTCTATAAAACTTTTTTCAAAGAAAAAACAAAAAATTATACTTCAAATTCTTATGTTTTAGTATAAGAGAAAGCTACTCTCTTTTTAATTAATGTCTCGATTTCACAAAACTCATTGTTTGTTTGGTATTTAATGAATTTGCCATAATCACGGTAACAATTGTCATTTTACTGAAGTTGAAGCTGCATTTTGTGGTTACTATCTTTGAAATATTTGGGAGGTTTAATGTGATTTTGGTAATTTCAAAATGATATCAAACAAACATTCAATGAATTATTAGAGAAAGCTAACAACTCAGGTGCATATTTTAAGATAAATTGATAATATTATATAATTTAATAATATTGATTAAGATTATATTTGAAATATAATAACTAAATTATATTTGAAAGAGCTTATTTTCTCAATCAAAGGACTAACAATTTGAAAGAGGGCTTATTTTCTCAATCAAAGGAAACTAATAGTTTAGAGAAAAGGAGTATATAAAAGTACAATTTTAAGGATAATTCTTAACCAGTAACTTCAAGGATAATTCATATTTTTTTTCCATTTATTGTATATTCTTAATTACAAGTGGGGGTACATTCTTGTAAAGTTTAGAGGTTTAGAGCATACATGGATATATTACAAAAGTAGAATTAAAGTAATATATTTTATTTAATTTTTTTTTTTTTGCTG
>Ga0099826_10001354_pt1 | contig 14546 bp, 8 predicted proteins | sample Mtrugardesep15_FD_76830 | JGI IMG/M metagenome (GOLD analysis project Ga0099826, IMG submission 76830) | Root nodule microbial communities of legume samples collected from California, USA - M. trunc garden sep15 | ecosystem: Host-associated > Plants > Roots > Nodule | place: USA: California... | reverse complement strand
TTTTTTTATAATTTATAATTAAATTACTTCAATATTTTAAAATTAAATAATTATGAATGAGTATATAAATTATTGTTAAAATTGAATGATATAGAGTTATTGTTGGGACCCGATTAATAATTATTTTAAGGTGGGGGTTGGAGAGATTGAGTGCTTATTAAGTATTAATTATAAAACGAATGACGTATACAGTCGTGACCCATTTAAGCACCCAAATGAGGTGCTGCATTGTGGATGGTATTACTCTCAGCTCTCTTAGGCTATTATAAATTGTTAAACCCTCCTATAAGCAAAAATTGACTTCTTATGTTCATTAAATAAATGATATATGTGGTCCTTATATAGATTACATACATCATTTATTGAATAAATCTAAAAAATGAATCTTTCTTATAATAGTGACCAGAGTGAGTATTTGATAAATGTTATGTTGACAACCTTTTGGTTGTCCAACAACGTATATTTATACTACAGAAGTACTATATCATTTTTTAATTAGCTACTTCTCTCTCATATAGTCACATCAATAGTTATAAATAGTGTATTTTTATATTAGTTGCCTAGTAGTTGTTGATTTTTTTTTTATAGTCAAATAACATTTCTCTTGTTACTTTAACCCCAGAAATACATGTTCACAAAAGATCGTCTGAGAAGAAGAGATAAGGAGAGGAAGAGAGAATATGGTATCCTAGTATTCTTATGCATGCACCAATATTACATGTGAGTTCTATTCATATAGAAATACAATAACTTAGAGAATGAGCCATATAGTTTAGTGCGTGTTTGGTTCTGCGGTGAAGATAATTGATTTTGATAGAATTGATTTTGACAGACTTGATTTTGACTAAAAGTGAGTTTAATTTAATTGATTTATGTTTGGATATATTTACATAGAAGTGATTTTTGCCAATTCAAGTTGTTTGAATAATTTGAATCAAAATAGCTTTTGAAAGTATAATTACCAAATTAGACATCATTTATATTATATATAAATGTGAATTTGACAAAATTGCTTTTAAAAAAAATTTATAACAAAATCGAAAAGTTTTTAACACCAAAAAATGGAATAGTTGTGATATTTTTTTTTTTTAAAAGTAAGTTATAATTTTTTTCTTTTTCCAACTTACACCTTTTTTTGGAATATTGAGAAACAAAATACATTTTGTATAAATTTATGCGTTTTCAAGCAAAAAAAAATGAAAAAAATAGAAAAAACAACAATAACATAAGCAAAGAGCAGCAAGAAAACGCATATCATAATAGGGGTTGCTGGCAGCTTGGCACCAAAATAAAAAGATAATAAAAGAGGTTTCTGAAAGGCCAAAAACGAGTTGGATTTGTGGTAAAAGATAGATGGAGGAGAGGGAAAATAAGGAAGAAGAAAAGTTTTTTAACTGTCAACCAACAATAAACGTTGAATTAATTTGGAGAATCTAGGATTTGGAGCTTCTCCTAGAAGTGCTTTTGGAAGACTGAATTGATTTGAGAAATGATAGCCAAACATGTTGCAAAAGGCAAAAATCACAGTGGAGGCTTGAAAACGTGCTTTTAGAGGTTGCAAACGGCCAACCAAACAGGCACTTAGTAGTATGGCCCACTAAACCATTTGTTATATGGACATCCATACCAAATCGACACAACAGTGGGCATCAACTTGGTGAGAGAAATCTTAGGAGAGACATTTCGAATTCAAACAACGGGCATTTGTGATGGCGATGGATAACACAACGGGGATAAGGGTGGAATTTGTGACGGAATGGATGTTAGGTAATATTTTTGGTATGTTTAGCCTATATTATTCTTAAAAATTACCATTATCCATAACATAAAGTATATTAATGCATATATTGTATCTAATATAGAGTTAATTTTTTTTTTCTCAAAAAAAATGTGTTTGGATATTATATTTAATCCAATTATATATGGACACCGTCATTATAGTTGTCAAAACGGGCCAATCCATATGGATTGGTCTGCCAAACTAGATAAAACTTAGGACCCGAGCCTTAAAATTTCAGCCCGAATATTCTTAGAGCTTATTTAGCACAACCCTAAATAACCTGTTACTTATTAGAGCTAAGCCGCGTGGGTGCCTTTTGTGCCACCACAAGACTGGTCGTTCTTGGGCAGATCCCACTCCTAAACATCATGGATAAGGGGGGCCTATCATATCAGTATCCCACACCCCGAAAATAATAATTAGTGAGTTGTATTATACGTGAAAGTTGAGTTCATCATATGCCAAACTGAACTTGCAAATGACCCAATTTCATTTGGTCCAATCCAACCCACTAACAAAGAATAAAATAAGTTAGAGACTCAACTCACCACGTTCATTCACCAGTCACCACAATGCGATGTTTGTTCCTTATTCCCTTGTTCCTAATCTTAAGATAGTAACAATCATTTCTTCAAAAAAAAAAGATAGTAACAATCATGTCTTCAATTATCAGGTCGACGTTGTTCTTCTCTTCTCTTACTGTCCTTTCGCGCTTGTATTCGTACCCTTAATCTGACTGTAATCATAAATACTTAAAGGAAAATGTTAACAAGTGCCCTAAATGAATTGTTTAAGCATGTAAAAGTAGCAACTTTTGTATTGGAAATTATACGATTTTGACTTTAACAAGTGTTTGACTTATATTTTCAAGACATAATTTTCTTATGTGAATTCCTTAAACAATGCCCATACGTTAACGAGACTAATACTTAAATCTATATCATTATTTCATTTGAGCTTTCTATTGAACTAAATTTCTATTAAAAACCAACAAAATCTTTATAGAGTTAAACCAACACAAACTTAATTTTTAAACACCGTGAGGGTAAAATACTAACATGTATAGTACTTTTCAAAAAGAAAAACATTTCTTAAAAAACAAAACATTAGTCTTTTTTTTTTCTTTTCATTTTAATGTATAAGAAAATGGTGAATTCTAGGGTGAGGGTTCAATTAAGTCCCTCATCAATGTACCACTAATTTTTACCTTTAGATTAAATAGATCTACATGACTCCGATAGTCATTACCACACTGGATATTGGTAATGGTATGTTGCACCCGGTTTCTATCTCCTTCATTAAATTTCAATTCATTTCTCTGTGAAATGGTCACATTTTCTGCAATAAAAAAGGGCTTCTCTCTGAAGGTGTTTTTCACGCTGTTTGCAAATTGAGATTAACTAACCCAATTAATTTTCTTATAAAAAAAAAAACTAAGAAAGGTTCATAACAGTCATAAAATTGATTGTTTGAATTATTATGATTCATGTTGTTTTATTGATGATAAATATCAAATTATATGTCATGGAGAATATGGAAACTTGGGTAAAAAAAAAATGGAAACAATAGCCTTGGTGAAAAAATAATGAAGCAATTCATGAATCTCAATCATTTTATTTGAAGGAATTGAATCTCAACCATTATTTGAGCAAAAGAGCCCCATTTGAATGCCCTTTTTTCCCCAAATGATTTATACATACCCTTTTATATATAACTAACGGTTGGGACTGTTAAAGGAGGCTGGGTTGCAGAGGTATTTCGTGGCAGTTTTAAGGATGGTCGAATTTTGAATATGATCGTATTGAAAGAGAAGGTGGAAAAAATATTGTGTGAGAAAAGACATGCATGTTCTCATTTTACTATCTAACTCATCTAGACCTTCAATTATATCTCGATGGTATATAAAAGGGGTTCACCTCACCAATCCACCTAAAAAAATGGCTCAAAATATCTAGTTGAGGACAACGTAAACATCGCAAAACCTAGAAATAATGTTTAGTTTGACTCCACATTGGACCCCACAATTCACTTTCCAGTTTCCACTTACTTCTTTCATTCCTCAATCTCATCCCTCACTCAAAAAATCAAAATGGCAGTTCCTTTTCACTTACTTCTTCTTCTCCTTCTCTCAACTTCCAACTTCTTCCTTCAACCTTCCTCCTCCACCACCTACAACATCGGCGTCAACTACGGCACCATCGCCGACAACCTCCCACCACCCACAACCGTCGCCACTTTCCTCAAAACCCAAACCACAATCACCCACATTAAAATCTTCGACACAAACTCTTCCATCCTCCGCGCCTTCGCCAACACAAACATCTCCGTCACCGTAACCGTCTCCAACGCCGACATCCCTTCCCTCACAAAACTTCCCTCCGCCCAAAAATGGATCACCACCAACATCCTCCCTTTCCACCCCAAAACCATCTTCAACCGTATCGCCGTCGGTAACGAAATCCTCGCAACTTCAGACAAAACCTTAATAGCACACATTCTTCCCGCCATGGAAGCACTTCATCAAGCTCTCACTCTTTCAAATCTCACTCACATTCAACTCTCATCTCCTCACTCACTCGGCATTCTCTCTTCATCCTCACCACCCAGCTCCGCCGCTTTCCGCCGTGGCTACGACGTTACCATCTTCACTCCCATACTCAAATTCCACCGTGAAACGAAATCACCTTTCATGGTTAACCCGTATCCGTTTTTCGGTATTTCATCAAACCAACCCGATGCACTTAACTACGCTTTGTTTAAACCAAACGGTGGCGTTTTTGATAAAGCTACTGGAATTAACTACACGAACATGTTTGATGCTCAAATGGATGCGGTTTATTCGGCGATGAAGAAAGTGGGTTATGGTGACGTGGATTTAGTTGTTGGTGAAACGGGTTGGCCTTCTTTGGGTGACCCGGGTCAACCCGGTGTGAGTTTGGAAAATGCAGTTTCTTATAATGGGAATCTTATTAAGCATGTTAATTCTGGGAAAGGAACTCCTTTGATGCCTAATAGAACCTTTGAGACTTATATTTTCTCATTGTTTAATGAGAATCTTAAACCTACTATTTCGGAGCAGAATTACGGGTTGTTTAAACCGGATCTTACCCCGGTTTATGATGTTGGAGTTTTAACCCAAAAACATCACCAGGTACCTATGCATTTTTTTCTTCTTTCATTTATCCGTTTATTTTAGTGGAAAAAATAGAGAATCTTATTGTTTTAGACCTTTACGTGACAAAGTAGGACACGACATGCTTTTTCTGCAAGTACATTTATGCCCCTATGTTTTGTCTGGAATTTGCACATTGGAGATTATTGGGGGTTATTGTGGTAATTTCGTCATGTGATTGATTGTGTCTTGTCTTCTGAGTTCTGTCCTTGCCACTTGCCAGCTTTTGGTTAAAATTTGAATGGCATTTGACTTGAAGGAATAGTAATATGGCTCAAAGCATTAACCTGTCACTTTCTTATTCCTTCATTCATGAATACGTACGAAGGTTGCATAAAGTATAATTGTTGGGTTGGTATTCATTTTGCAGGTTGAGAGGCACATGCTAAAATTCTTTGAAGTGTAAAATGCCAAATTATAACCTTACTCTAACTGCATTTAAATTTTAATAATTGAAATGTTTATTACATTATGTACTAGTAGTACAATGTTTAGTGCGTGACAGTGTGAATTGTGTAAGATTTGGTTTACAATTTACAGAGTTAGCTAATGGGATGTATCATGTTGTTGTAATGTAACCACAGGCAATGGGACCCGCATCAGGGCCAACAGCAATGGGTCCTGCATCTGGGCCCACGGCAATGGGGCCATCAGAGTCACCAGAATCGTCTCCTTCGAAGAAATGGTGCGTACCAAAGACGAATGCTAGTGAGAAAGCATTGCAGGCAAACATTGACTATGTGTGCAGCCATGGGATAGATTGTGGGCCAATAAAGAATGGTGGGCCGTGCTATAAGCCCGATTCACTGAGGTCCCATGCGGCCTACGCTATGAATGCATATTATCAGAAATCTGGTCACCATGATTCTGACTGTGATTTTGGTCACACTGGAGTCATTACTTACACAGACCCTAGTAAGTTTCCTTGTTTGTTACTATTACGTAAGTTTAATTTTTATGGTTAAATTTCAGACCATCAACCATATGATTAAATCCTGTAAAAAAACCTCGGACACTTCACTTCTCCACAATTAAATTGTGTGAGCTCTAGCCACTAGGTTACTTGACCAAAAAAAAATTCCTGTACTTTTTGAAGTCTAGAATTGATTTTGAAATGCTTTGTTGATTTAAAGTAAAATTGATTTTGTTTCTAACGTGTAACTTTTGATTTTAGAATTGATTTTTATATTCAAATTTACTGTTTAACTCATTTTTATATGAATGTATCCCATCCAAACACAAACCACTTTTAAACAAAATCAATTCACGTCTATGTTTGACTCCACTGTTAGAGGGACCAAAATTGATTCTCGAGATGTAGAATTGATTCTGACATGTTGGGTTACGTTCGAGTAGAATTGATTTTGCCTTCGGAATTGATTCTAGTTGAAGTTAGGATTTGTAGTTTTTGATTCAAGATTTGATTGACACAAATTTATTGTTCAACTCACTTTGACATGAATGTATTTAAACATAAATCATTTTGCATTCGAGTGTATTATTTTAGGATATGAAATGAAGTAATTTTTATCTATTTAAAAGATTTATTGTGTTGTTTTATTGTTATTTTGAAACAATTTAGATTAGGAGAAGCACAATACCACAAAAGGGTTCTATGGTGTAGTGGTTAGCACTCTGGACTTTGAATCCAGCGACCTGGGTTTGACTCCCGGTAGGACCTGATTTTTTTTTTATACCTGCAATTTTTTGATTCACCAAGAAAATGAACGAGGCACACCCATGCAAATGTATTTATTAAACATATAAAACTTGATATTTGGCAGGTTTAAAACCGCAATTTCTTACTATTTATGTGTATAATGCACCAAGACAGAACCAAAAATTAATAATGCACTTAAACTTAGATACATATATAATGCATAAAATGCACTTAGACAACTATTGTATTGATTGCTGGGAAGAAAAAAAACTGATGAGAATATGGGTGCCTGTTGCAGGTTCTGAGACGTGTAAGTTTCCATATGCAGCTACAAATTCAGGGCCAAATGTCAAAAAGCCTGATACAGATAATGGCTCACTCAAATCTGCCACTTCCAAGCTTAGATTATATCACTTCTTATTTCATCTTCAATTTCTTATTTTTCTCTATTTTCTTTAATTTATTTCCATAATAATGTTTATGTTCCTAGTTAAGATTATGGTTAACATATGCGATTTGGAAGTAGATGTTTTTTTTTGGGTTCCTCTCGCATCAACTTGACCTAGGAAGGGTATTTGTATTTTGTAAACTAATGCACACATTGATATTATATGTAATTTATAGTATTTTATTATAATCATGACTGAAAAATGTGAACTGCGGATAATTTTTATGAAAAAGTCGTTGAAAGTGTTGTTTGAAATGACAAAATTTACCAAATTGATTTGTGGAAAGTGATGTAAGAAGGTAATTGCCATAGTGTTTCACCTTTTGTGGCTATTTATTCAGCTTGATGAAATTGAGTGTCCATAATCAATGGTGAATTGAAAAGTTACTTGCCTGTTGAAAAGCTATTCCTTTTGTAAGATGTTTGTTTAGGCTGTTCATTTTTCCTAATTTGATTATGAAAACGCAAGTATATGATAAATGATTTTTCCAAAGCATAATGAGATTAATAATACGTCAATCCACACATGGGATGTCAAAGAATAATTCTTCATTCCGAGCTTTCCAAATAAACCACCAAGTAATTAAAAAGGAGTAAATCACCTTATCTTTGTATCAAATTCTTAAATTGGTCCCTCAGTCTATTAATAACTCAAAATGGTCTTTGTCTTTGTCAAACATTACTTAGATTGATCCCCAATTCTATTAGTAGTTTTGTATTTTAAGCCATTAACGTACCAAATAAGATCCAAAAGACATTATGCCATTAACTACTAAATAATATACAAAAGACATTAAGTTATTAACACTCAAAATACAAAACAACTAATAGAGTTAGGGACCAATATGAGAAACGTTTGACAAAGACATGGACCATTTTGAGTTATTATTAGAGTTAGGGACCAATTTGAGAATTTGATACAAAGACATGAACCAATTTGACGGTTTATTCAATTAAAAAGAGTTGGTTATCCTTCTCTAAAGCAAGCTTTTTAATCCATTCAAAGAAAATACTCCCTCCGTCTTTTTTTATAAGAAATTTTTTTTATTTTCTTTGTCTCAAAATAGAAGTAAAAAAGACCAACTTTTATGCCATTATTGTGTTTTTTCAAACAAATCATCTTTTCCAATGTAAAATTAAATGTATGTTGCATTCAATTTGTTCCCCTTTTTATTTTCTCAATAATTTTTAACTAATGAGAATTATTTTTATATCTTTCCATAAAACTTATTTCAAGGAAAACACAAAAGATTATACCTCAAATCACTAAGTATTAGTTTTTTTAATAAGTGTGAATTAGTATTTTTTGCTTATAAAAAAAGACGGAGGAAGTATGATAAGAAAAGTTATGAGTCGTAGAAAAATCCAAGAGCTTCCACATTCTTATGGTTTTTGGACAATCACGCAAAGTGCAAAGATGTGTGTCCATCTTACCGTTTGCATTAGCCATAAAGTTATTGAGCAGTGTATACTTAAGTGTGTATTTTATCACTCCTCTACGTATATACTTAATTCTAACATTTTTAGAAAATATAAGGTTCAAGATACTTTTGTTTTTCTATACAAATAAAACATGATTCCAAATTTCAACAACAATCATGTTATAGAGATTCAATAAAGTTTTATTTTGGCTGTCGATTAACAAAACTAATAAACATCAATAAAATATCCATGTAATGTCCATATTTCAAATATCTTCAAAAAAAAAACTCTTCCTCTAAAGGATCAGCTACTGTCACTCTGATAAACAATCCGTTTCTCAAAAATAAAGGATATTTATTTAAGCAACTCATGTATTATATTTTGTCTCATTGATGGAATAAAAAATCATCCCAATAACGATAAAAACTAAATAATAGACACAGCGAGGAATTGTTTGGCACAACAGTACAAATTAATCTCTCACTTATATGTTTACTCGATAAATAATTCTGGACAAAGCCATATATTATAGCAAGGTTTTGATAATGTAAAAGCAATGCTTTTTTTTGGTTACAAAAAACTAATACCTTACTAAAAAAGTTGATTCGATGGAATTGAATTATTATCGAAAAGCAAAACAAGTTAAATTCAATGGAATGATAGTCTTACATTCCCATAAATAAACACAAGTTTCGCACAAAAGGAAAATAGGTTGAAAAACACGAATGCCACAATCCCTGCTAGAAAAACATAAATTATTTGTGAAAATATAAAAATTAGAAGAAAAAATTGACGACATCTCCAATATTTAGAGACATTTATCTGCCTTTCAGATAATTCAACTTTTTCTTGCGAGAAAACATTAGGAAGGTGACAAACAAGGAGCTCAAATTGCATGAATAATGACAACACAGGATGGGTCGGGTGGATTGAAATTGAAATCAAACTACAATAGACAGGCAAAAAAACATATAAAAGCATTAGCATATCATCATCACCATCATACTGTAAAAGCTTAAAAGTGAACGGTATACAAGTTCTGATATCTTGACTACATACAAAATCATGTCATACACCTGATATCTTTCCTCATCATCATCATATAATAATCACAAGAAAGTCAAAATAACAAGATAAATGTCTCCGAGAGTGGCGTTTATTTATTCTTAAGAACGATTGGGAGGACAATTATGAGGATCAGAGCTATCAAAATTGCCAATACAATCAGCTTTATCTTCATATTTTGCAGCCACATTTTTCTGCGGATTTTGGTCCCTGAGTTCCTGAAGTCTTGTGCCTGCCTCAGAAAACAGCAAGTTAGAAAACATTTTGATTTGAAAAAAAAAAACAGGCAATGGCTTTTTTAATAACCCCAACCCATCTTTTGTGTGGGATAGAGAGGAAGGGTAGATCTTATCATGACACTCGGTGTGCCATCAATTATCATAAAAAATGCTTTAGAAACTAGAAAAAATAGTTTTTCACATGAAAAAACTAAGCACAGATGCTTTAGTTCAACACCTTCCAATCACAGAATTACTAACCTGGTGATGAAGGTTCTCAGTCTTGTCAACCAAAAGCTCTATCTTTTCCCCCCTGTCCAGGACCTGCATTAAGTTTCAAACATGTCAATATATTCTAACAGAATGTCCACGATTATGAAACATCTAATCAGGATTGAATCCCAAAACTTGGACTACTTTTTCTCTCTACTTTTCTTCTGATATATACAATCGCTGTGATATCTCCATTTCAATACCATATACATGGTATAATTAATAGACAGAAATCCACTCCTTCAATATCTGATTGAAATGCACAAAATTGCAATTGTCATGTCTACAAGAATCAAGAGTAAATACTTGCTAGTTGTAGAACAGTTGAATACTACAGTTATATCTTGGTTTTCTACATAATTTAATTTTTGGCCCAGTGAAGAACTTAGCTTCAAATAATCAGTGAGCAAAGCAAAACTCAAGCCATGTGCAATAGAAATATAAGTAACATCTTCTATTATGAAAGAAGAGAAACTGTGCTTTCAAAACATATCCATAAATCGATCTAGATATAAATTTAATAAATTTTCAATAAGAAAAAAACCACGAGAAGTCGGCGAACATTGTTTTCGGCCATTTAACTGGTAACTAGGTTAGTTTCAAGCAAGCAATAGCCTGAGGAAACTTAAGGATAGATTTAGTTTCAAGCCAGCGATAGCCTGAGGAAACTCAAGGATAGATGAAAGTTTTTCCATTAGACATCCTTATTGAACCATATTTTCTGAATCAAACCCAATTTATTGCACCCTATGGGATATGGCTATATACGAAAGCATTGAATCAATTTGATCAGAACTTTGAATATGGAATTCAGAGGCATCAAATAGGAAGTGATAATCGAAGCATGGAACCACAATGAAATACACGATAAACCAAAAGATGGTAGGTCCCCATCAACAACACTTCAAAGAGATAGAATTAGAAGGTCCCCTTGCCTAACTCCTTGTTATGCCAATAAAAGCAAGCCTTAGGCTCACCATGCAAAATCACAACATATTTAGCCAGAAGGGGAATCCATTTTCTCCATTTAGAACCAAAGTACTACCGGTCAAGAAACTTATAAAACCCTGACTCCCCCTATGCTTCCTTAAAATCAACCTAAAAACCAAGTTATATCCTTTTTTCCTGAAGTAACATCATTCACTACTTCATTAGGTATTAAAATAGCAGTCTAATGTTTGTTTCATGCAATCAAGGAAATATGGTTGTTCAAGATGATTTTTGATATAATAAATTCTTTATACTAAAACACCGACAAAAATAGACAACGTGGAAATGGGTTCAATCTGAAAAGAGGAATGCAAAATTAGTTGTTTACATTTTTTTGCTCCTCTTGAACCCTTGTCCTTGTGAACCTTTTCCCAGATTAGGTGGCCAACCAATTGAACATAAAAAAAAATCCATTTTTTGTTGGTATATTTAATAAAATGTCATGATTACACAAGAAACCTTATTTAATTGAAGCTTTTGGTTCGTGTAAAGAAAGCTTCATGTTTGACTAAAACATACTCAATGCCTAAGCTGGGTCCCACACTCCCACTATCAGCTTATGTAGTAACTAATACAAAAAAACATAATACAAAAGTAACCTAGCAAACTCATAAGTCATAATACTGTGTTCCAAATAAATAAATGAGAATATACTAATTCAGCCTAACTATCCCATGTTGTTTGTGGACATTGAACAATAATTTCATGTGATGTGTAATATATTATAGAAAATAATATAATGCTTTTAGGATAATATCTTTCTTCCACTTCTTAAACTTCGAGCCCCCCAAAAATGACTGTGTCAAGCCTATGTTTCAGAAGTACAATAGCAGAGAAAATTATAGTAAAATGAGGTGCCGATAGAATGAGCAAGTGACTCTATGAAGCCTCCATAGCAGAAGAATAAAAACAGAGTACTGGAATACAATACAAAAGCGAGTGCAGAATAAATAGGGTACTATGTGTGGCCCTTGTTTTAGAATTATGAGATCAGAGTGATTGAATAATCAATATAGCACATGTTCAATCAAGTAATGATAAAGTGGTTTCGTGGGAGGAACGTAAGGGTTAGAGAGATAAGGAGTTGTAGGTTTAACTCCCTCCCACTAATATTTCTAACCAAGGTAATCATCATAACTAAAACGGCCGGTTCGACTGGTTGAACCAAGAGTCGGAATTGTGCCTGGTCCAGTTAGACGATAAAATTGGCTGGCATAAGAACCGGACTACAGGTTGGTAAACCAGCATAAAAATTTCTAAAACTGGTCAAAACCTGCGGTTGACCGGTTATTGTAGTTAACAGACCATGCACGCACAGAAATGAAAATGGATTGACTGGGTAATGGCTCACAGCTGCATTTTATATTTGAGATGTTCATATATTATTATTTTTCTTATCTTTTTGAAGTGGGACTCCTGCAGTTTCTTTTTATATTTGATTGTGTTACTTCAGTTTTGTGTACTGACTAGGAAACTTACCTTTTCCATTTCAAGGTTTGACTGAACAGGCTAATAATAATAATAATAATAATAATAATAATAATAATAATAATAATAATAATAATCATAATAATGATAATAATGATAATAATAATAATAATAATATTATTATTATTATTATATTACTATTAAATATCACTTCATCCATCCCACAATTACTATCATATTTGACCATTTCACACAAATGAAAGAAAAATGATAATGAAAGAAATAGAATTGTGTATAGAACATTATGACGTCGTTTGATGCATGTAGCCAATCACACTTGGTGGTATATGGCTTGGTTGTTGTTGGGCATCCCTGCCATGTTATTATTTTCTACTTTCCATTTATGAATATTGTGATTTTACTAAATTATTATTATTATTAACCATTAATGTATTTTCATTATCATAAATGAAAATTAGAAAATAATAACTTGGGAGTGATGCACATTGTATTAGTTAGCTACATTGAAAATTGAAAGTGACACTCTTCTAAGACGACTTTTTTTGCAAATGTGATAGTTATTATGAGACAAAGGGGGTAATATATTATTGTCATAAAGAAGTATTATTAAAGTATATTTATATTGTCCAAAGATATAAAAAGTTATATAAATGAGTATAAAAACTATATTCATGTATAATTTTAACAAACAGCAAGATCCTTTCAAAAATAAAAAGTGTAATTTTATTAATAAATACTATATTGGGTTAAAGATGTGTTTGACATTTGTAAAATGAGCAAATTTTGATTTTGGTCAATGTAGAAAAATTTCTTCAATTTTAATCCTTGCAAACTTTGAAAGTTTTGCTTTTGGTCTCTATAAAATGAGTGATTTCTGGTTTAGGTCCATGTGATTTTTATCCCTCTAACAATCATTGTTTCTTGGTACTTGGAAATTAATTTTGGGAAGAAAAATACAATTCATTTTACAGCTCAAATAAAGGTTTTTCATGTAGTAAACTGCTAACATGACACCACAACCATTGCTGGGTATCAGGGATGGCCAAGTGAACCTTTATTAACTCATAAGCAGTTAACCAATTATGTATAATGGCAGGGACCAAAAACATCATTTTCAAATTTTTGAGTATGAAAAGCAAAGAAAAGTTTCCTCATTTTACAATGACTAAAAATATATTTAATCCTAATATATATATCTTACATGTGCAATGATATACCAAAAAAGTAAGAATTTAGATATACTTATTTGTATAATAATTCACTATATCAATGTCTATTTATAGTCATACTAATTAATTAAAGAAAATAGAACAGAAAAAACAAGATTCCATATGTAACCCAAAACAAACCAGACGTTTGAGTTTTAGAAAACTTTCCCTCACCTCTTTTGTCTCTCCGAAGACTCAGTTTTATGACTTTCAAATGTAACCTACCGAATTGTGCAGTATGAATCACAACTTTGTGAGAGTCTAACTCTTACATACCAGGCATACCAGTACACCATGAGCAAAATGTATGAATTTCTTAAAATACTGGCCAGACTAACTTCATGGTCCCACTTATGATGTTCAGTATTCGTATATAAAGGTTTTCTCAAAAATTCACTCTGTGTTACGCAGTTTTTTTCTATTTTTGTAAAAATTTAAACAATCAAATATATACTTTCTTCTACAAAATATGATTATTAAATCACAAAGCAATTAGAACCATTCAGCTCACATCATACAATCCTCTTATGTAAAAGTAAGATAAGTATACCTTTTCAATATTCTCCATCATGACACCTTTCACTTCAGACACCTGAGCCTTCACCTTAGCAAGCTTACTCACCTCCTCCGGATGATCAACACAATACTGCATATGTTCCTTCAATTTCGGCCTGCAACAATTAAATATCAAATCACATAAACTTCCCTTCAACAACAAAATCACAACAAACCCTAAATCAATCATCAACCTCACAAAACATAAAACTCATTACCCAAATTCCTTATTCAAGCTGTTAGGCGCAGCTGTAGACGCCTTCCCACCACCATATTTCGCAACAAAATCATCCTTCACACGCTCCA
>Ga0099826_10001353_pt1 | contig 14553 bp, 10 predicted proteins | sample Mtrugardesep15_FD_76830 | JGI IMG/M metagenome (GOLD analysis project Ga0099826, IMG submission 76830) | Root nodule microbial communities of legume samples collected from California, USA - M. trunc garden sep15 | ecosystem: Host-associated > Plants > Roots > Nodule | place: USA: California... | reverse complement strand
TCTGGTTTTCGACTCGAGTTAGGGTTTGTACGAATCTGGGTACGAAGAAAGGTGGGAAAGAGAACTGAACGAAGAAGGTTGAAGACGAAGCTTGAGGTAAGTTTACTGATTCTCTCTTTCTCTTTATGCATTCGCGTGTGTCTTGCTGATTGAACTATTTGTAGATGATAAAGATAGGGAAAAATGTATGTTGTGGTCCCAAAAATCTGATGTTAGATTCCATTATTGTACTTTTCCATGTAGATTCCCACTTGTAATATAAAGATTCTTTGGTTATCCCCCCAAGGCCAATAGTCAGCATCTGACTGGACAAAACGGATGACGTGGCATGCTGACATGGTAATTTTTTTAATTTTCATTTTTTTTAATTTCCACATAGTTAATATCTCTTTTAATTTAAATAAAATTTAAATTATTTTTGCCAAAATCCGGTTTATTGGCATACCCCCCTATCATTTCTCCAAACCTAATTTCAAAGAAGAAGAAGAGGCATACGAAGAAGAAGAAGTTGTCTGGGTTGTGAATTGAAGCAAGGGTTCTGCGAATCGAAGCAAGGCATCTGCGATTCAAAAGGCTTTCTCCGATTCTAGGAAGTTGATAACAAAGAAAGGGTTTGTAAGAATTTGGTTTTCAACTCGAGTTAGGGTTTGTACGAATTTGGGTACGAAGAAAGGTGGGAAAGAGAACTGAACGAAGAAGGTTGAAGATGAAGCTTGAGGTAAGTTTACTGATTCTCTCTTTCTCTTTATGCATTTGTGTGTGTCTTGTTGATTGAACTATTTGTAGATGATAAAGATAGGGAAAAATGTATGTTGTGGTCCCAAAAATCTGATGTTAGATTCCATTGCTGTACTTTTCCATGTACAAATAGTTCAATCAACAAGACACACATGAATGCATAAAGAGAAAGAGAGAATCAGTAAACTTACATCAAGCTTTGTCTTCAACCTTCTTCGTTTAGTTCTCTTTCCCACCTTTCTTCGTACCCAGATTCGTACAAACCCTAACTCGAGTCGAAAACCAAATTCATACAAACCCTTTCTTTGTTATCAACTTCCCAGAATCGGAGAAAGCCTTTCGAATCGCAGATGCCTTGTTTCGATTCGCAGAACCCTTGCTTCGATTCGCAACCCAGACAACTTCTTCTTCTTCGTATGCCTCTTCTTCTTCTCTGAAATTAGGTTTTTGGAGAAATGATAGGGGGTATGCCAATAAACCGGATTTTGGCAAAAATAATTTAAATTTTATTTGAATTATAAGAGATATTAACTATGTGGAAATTAAAAAAAATACCATGTCAGCATGCCATGTCATCCGTTTTGTCCAGTCATATGCTGACTATTGGCCTTGGGGGAGTAAACCAAAGAATCTTTATATTACAAGTGGGAATCTACAAGTTTAATTTTTACAGGGGGTATACCAAAAGCGCTGCAAATGGCAGGGGGTAAAGACCATTTAACCCTAAAAACAATTAAAACTCAACAAAAGCATGCGCGAACTCAATGACTCATTGGTTGATGACACATTTTGTTCAACATCAAATAGTAGGAAAATTCGCGAGTTTATAACACTTTTATTAATTAAAAGCAAGTCTTTACAAAATATGTCTTAACAAAGAACATCATTTAATCATACATTCAAATAAATTACAAAATAACTATGATCCCCATTGTCACTTGGTCCTTGATCATCATTGCCACATCCTTGATCCCCATTAACAAGAATTCCTTCACCGAGAACACTTAAAATGTTGGTTCATACTGTGAGATATTGAACTCAGGTGAGTAATCTTATTGAGTGATATATCATGTCAGGTGCAAGTTGTCCTCTTTGGTATCTTGTTTCATTCACCAAACCTTAGAATTATGTCCAATTTAAGACATAATTTGAACGAAACTTGATAAGCTGTTGTAGTTACCACTTGTAGATTTCTGAGGGTTATTCTTCTTGTCTATTGTGTTCCTTTGTAAGCGTTTCTTTGAGAATTGTGCTCTAGTGATATCACCAAAATACTCACCAAGGGCTCTCAAATCATTTTGAACATTAGAGTTGAGCTCTTGATTGTAACGATATCATGTCCAGCCGTGTCAGAATCAGTTTTAGAATGCAGTTCCTTATTATTGATATCATGTGAAAAATTATGCTCTTGACTATCATGAATAAAGTCTTGATCAACTCTTGTAGTAGAAGCAAGAGAGTTGATAGAGGCACATGAGGAATAGGTGAATTCATATATTGCATAGAAGCTTCTTCTAAATCGATCTGGCCAAGAACTTCATCAGTAAAATTATGAAGTTCATAGTGACAATATGAATTGGCCTTATTAGTATCAATAGGTTTTTTAATAAATACCGGCTTAGTATGCAACCTTTCAAGTCATTTTTTACCTCTTGTTTTTCTGCCATGTGTTTTTTTTAATATCCTAAGGTTTCTTTCCCTTGACATCATCCAACTGTTCTGAGGATTTTTCCTCCTGTTGGTTTGGGTTCTTCTTGACATCTCTTGTATTTTCAATCACAGTAATTCTTAAGTCATCGTAAATTTTGATACAATGATGTATCGAACGTCGAATTATTTTGCAGTTTGGACAAAGGTATCTTCTCATAGACAACTTCAACATAGAAGGCAAAACTGTCGCGTTCAACTAAGATATCTTCATAGATTTTTTCGGATAAATCAATATCAACAAGAATGCGTGAATAATGTCAAAAAATTCTGTTTTTTGTAGCCTCATCAATTGCCAGTGGTGTGCCTACACCCAATGCAATTCCGAACAAGATTCGAGCACGCCGGTATTCTTGTGGTAAGTCCATCAAGCGGATCCAAACTTGGACATGCGTCCATTTATGTGAATATGGACCGAAATCAGCTGACCATTTGAAGGTTCCAATCCCCCAAATCTTTCTCATCTCCAAAGAGAGGAAAGTTTCTTGTATAATTCATGCACAGTGACCGGTGCATCCCCCTTTTGCTACAAAAGACGTCCATGAAGATGTTTTTTGGCCTCTTCCAAACCATTTTCGTACTCTTCTTGGTTGACTTTGATGCAGATAGCATCACCTTTGATGGATCTTGATGGAAGTCGGCTAGTATGTATGTCACAGGTGTTAGAAACTGCTCATGCAAAGGCTTTTTTAGGCTTTAATTTCTGTTTTGGCACTACATGAGATGGTGGTTCCAAGAACTTCCAAGGGCAGATCATCTAGACAAGACAATGATGATGAAGCAAGGTCAGGGTTGGTCTGAGCCTTGATCCAATGTTGTAGCTTTTTTGAATTTTACATATATTATCGAAACATAATATATGTAAACTAAGCCCATATATAACAAGGGATTAAGCCACGAAAATTGAAAATCATAAACGCAATTATGATTTTTCGTAAATGTTTCGGTGATAAAAATTGAATTTAAATTATTTGATTTTGTAAAATGAATTATGATTAAAGACCAAATCATTTATTTTTTTGATAATATCATTTAAAAGTGAGATACAAATGTAAAAATTAATTAATCCTAAACTAATCTTGATTAGTTAAAATTGTGGTTGTATTCAAATACTTGGTTAATTTCATTATTGTTGGTGTTGAGAGACTATTTCGAAACCGAGATGTTAATTTCAAATAGTAAAAAATTACGAGAAACCCACACAAGTCACAAACCCTCTTCCCTCTCGAGACTCGACTCTCCGTCTCCGCTTCTTCACGCGCCGCCGGTCCTCCCTTCCTTTTCCAGTCTCCGGCAGCTCCCTCCTCTTCTCTCTCTGTTAGGTAAATCCATAAATGTTGATTCATTTCTATTGTTCAATGTTGAAATTGCTTTGAACTTTGAAGATACTGATAAAATAATTGAATTATCAATTATAATCACTGAGATAAAGAATTGTTAAATTTGTGTGATTCAGGATGGTTGACACTAGATATAATTACGTGCATGATCAGAAATATCTGTCTGAAGATGTTATCATACATCATATAGTTTTGAGGAGCAATGGTGGGAAATACTTTTTTGTGTATGCTTCAGCACTTCTTGTATTAGCATGTGGAATTTATTTGTATCTTCTTGAGGTATGTATGTCTTCCAATAAAGTGTATGTTTGGTTTTGTGGTGGTAAAAATTGTTTTTTAGCGAATTGATTATGTAAAATTGATTCTGGCTAAAACTAAGTTGAAGGTAAAGTGGTTTATGTTTGGTTATTGTCATGTATAAGTTAGTTGAACAATAAATTTGAGTGTAAGAATCAATTCTAACTAGAATCAGAAGCTACAATTTCTAGCTTCAAGTGGAATTCATTTTGTATCCAAAATCAATACTACTTTTAGAGGAACCAAGCATGTCAAAATCAATTCTACACCTTTAGAATCAATTTTTGCCTTCTCCAAAAGTTGAACCAAACATACACAAAATTTCTGTCTGGTGAAGACTCGAGTTGGTCCTTCACAATTTTATGGTGACCCAATTTGGTCTTTGACAATAAATAATACCAAATTAGTCTATGACAATTTTTAAATTGGGGACAAATTAGTCTCTGTTATAATGAGTCGGGAACTAATTCTAATTTGTCCCTTGTGTAAAAACGCTAGAGACTAAATTGCGTACTATTTTTTGTTGGTGACTAAATTGGGCTGCGACCTACGGGAAAATTGTCAGGGACCAAATTGGGTCGTCACTCTTTCTGTTTCAGTGACTTGAGGATTTTGATTTTTTTTTTTTTACTTTTTCCTGGCTTCTTTCTTTTTTGCTTATTTATTATCTACCTTCTATTGACAGGAGAAATCGATTAGCCTCGTGTATTACAGCTTGCTTTTTGACATATTTCTTGTCAAGTTGTTACTTCGCTCGCCAGTTAATAAAGGTGAGGAAAATTAATCTATAATGCATGTTTTATTTTTGAAACTTATTTTAGTCATTTTGACAAAGTTGTCATTTTCATGCAGAGTCTGTTGTGATTATGCCAGCTTTTGGAGTACAGCTTGAGACTCACCATATGAGGTGATTTTTTTTGTTAATCGGTGTTTTAGTCAATAATCAACACTATATTAAGATACATGGAAAGCTTAGTGTAGGATTATGTAACATGTTTTGTAAAGGATTGTGCACTTGGTAATTATTGTGTTTCAAAGAGAAGGTTGGGACATTTGAATGCTGATGCTAGTTTAGGGTTCTTTCATCTGTTTGTGGGATGCGGATTACTCGCAGTCAGGAAAATGCCATATTCACACAGTCAAGATATCTTCCACCATTTGATTCATCCAATGGTCCATGTTATTTATTTTTCTCTTCAGTCTTAAACCCCAAATGAGTCGCTTTTTTGTTCATGTAAACACGTTTCCATCTCTCCGGACTTGGAGGTCACCTCTAGGCCACCTCTAGGATCATATGATGTTCAGTGACATCACAGTACCATCTTCTATGACAAAGAATATAGGAGGAAACTATGCTCCAGCATTAGGAACAAGTTTTGCCATTGTCCTTCCAGCATTCGTGACGGCAGCAAAGTACTTGCATGGACTCAAGTTGTTGCTAAGTACATTTGGAATAATTCTGGATTTTGTGCTTTGGGGTTTTAATAGAAAGTAACTTGTGCTTGGATAGTAAATTGTGCTGCGGAGAGAAATTGTGTTTTTGAGTTTCTGTGGGATTTTAGATTCAAGACCAAGGTTTCAGTGGAATAAATTGTGCTCTCTGATTTGGGGTTTCAGTGGTTAAGTTTGCCACCTGAACCATTATAATTAGAATCCCATTTCCACAGGGGAAAGGAACTGCTATAACAACACTTCAACAATTGCATATTTTAGTAAAGCATTAGGGGACAGAAATTTAACAAAGTCAGCTTATGAGAAAGAGTTAATGGCAGTAGCTTTATCTATCCAGCATTGGCGTCCGTATTTAATGGGGCGAAAATTCACTGTTTTTACTGACCAGAAGAGTTTAAGACAGCTATTGCAGCAACGAATTACTACTATGGATCAACAGAATTGGGCAGCAAAACTGTTAGGTTACCAATTTGACATAGTGTACAAACCGGGATTGGAAAATAAAGGTGCGGATGCTCTGTCCCACATGCATGATAGTCCTGAATTGCATTCGTTGGTGCATTATCCAGAGTGGCTTGAGGATAAGGAAGTGCTGGAAGAAGTGCACAAGGATGAAGTCTTGAAGGGCATCATTTCTGCTCTGCAAAAAGGAGAACCTACTAAGCCTGGTTTTGCGTATCGACGCGGGGTTCTGTTTTATGAGAACAGGTTGGTGCTGGCTGCATTTTCTAAGTGGATCCCAAAGGCCAAAACTGTTGCTGGGATTTCATTCATCTCCACAAGGTTGTCGTTTGGGATTTTATCGTACATATCGACAGGTTGCGGCTAATTTATTCTGGGTTGGAATGAAGAAACAGATTCAGCAATTTGTGCTGGCATGTGATATTTGTCAAAGGCAAAAATATGTAGCAACAACTCCCGGGGGGCTTCTCCAACCACTGCCGGTTCCATCTCAAATTTGGGAGGATGTGTCGATGGATTTCATCACTGGCTTACCGAAATCTAAGGGCTATGAGGCAGTGATGGTGGTGGTGGATAGACTGTCAAAGTATGCACATTTCATACCTCTTAAGCATCCTTATTCAGCAAAAACACTTGCTGACGTGTTTGTTAAGGAAGTTATAAGGCTGCACGGTGTTCCGATGTCGATTGTAAGCGATAGAGATCCGATATTTGTGAGCAACTTTTGGCAAGAGATTTTCAAGCTGCAAGGGATGCACTTGAAAATGAGCACACGGATGGGTAAACTGAGGTTGTTAACCGTTGCTTGGAGACCTTTTTGCGTTGTTTTATCGCTGATCAACCGAAGACATGGGTGTTGTGGATTTCATGGGCAGAATATTGGTACAACACGACATATCATTCATCTACCGGAAAGACACCATTTGAGGTAGTTTATGGGAGAGCTGTTCCACTGCTGACTAGATTTCTCCCCGGAGAGACAAAGGTTGAGGCGGTAAGAAGAGAGTTGCTAGACAGGGATGAATGTTTGCGTCAGCTGAAACATCATTTGAATCGTGCTCGCACGCGTATGAAAAGCCAAGCTGATCATCATAGGACTGACAGAGAATTTGCAGTTGGAGATTGGGTTTTTCTGAAGCTCTGCCCACATGTGCAGCAGAGTGTGGAGGTCCGAATTAATCCAAAACTTGCACCGCGTTACTATGGTCCTTATCAGATTGTGGAAATAATTGGATTAGTAGCTTACAAGCTCAAGCTTCCCGAGACAGCTAGGATCTACCCAGTCTTTCATTGCTCTTTACTCAAGAAGGCAATTGGCAACTACGAGGCTGAAACAAAACTTACAACTGGCCTGGACGGTGACTCTGGAAATATATGGGAACCAGTGGATGTGTTGGCTACTAGGACAGCAACCAAGGCTGTTGAATCTGTGACTCAGTTTCTGATACATTGGAAAGGTAAGTCGGCAGTCGAAGCAACTTGGGAGGACAAGTTTATCATGCACAGTCAATTCCCTTCTTTCAGACTTGAGGACAAGTCTGCTTCTCATGGAGGGAGTATTGATAGGGACTCAAGGATTTTGAGTCAGCAAAGTGGACCCAAGGTGTGGAAAGTTTATGTGCGGAAAAATAGGAAGTAACTGCTGACATGGCAGTAGAGTCAGTGGAGGGTTTTCATGTAGTAACAAATTTGGTTATAAAGTTGTGGGGAGGGGGTAGAGAGAGAGATTATGCAGAAGTGAAGTTTCTGTTGTAGGCAGAGAATTGTATTTCTCTGTTGAGCTCAGCTCTGTGGGTGGATTAGGAGCATTGTTCCTATCTGCAGTTGCCATTTTCTTTTTTATAATATCAAACATTTCTTAGTATTTGTGTTTGTTCTCTAATTCTATAACTTGGTGTTGAGGTCTGCAACAACTTTTAGCTCAAATTGTATCAGATTTGTTTATGTTAAGTTCTATCAATTTGTTCATTCCCAGTAATTGTACCAGATTTGTTGTTCAATCATGCCACTTCGGTAAATTTGACTGTGTTTTTTCGGCTGAAAACTAAAAAGGAGTTGATATGGGCCTTCGGATGAATCAAATGGTGGAAGAATATTTGACTGTGTGAATATGGGATTACCCTGACTGAAGGGAATTTACTTCTGTATGTTTGTCATGAAAATATTTTTTAGGTTTTTCAGCTCGTTGAATTAGTTATCTTGCTTGGCTTTCGTAGTGACCACTGCAATTCCAGCAAGGATTTCCCATATTCATTTCTATCATGTACTTATTTTGTTTTTTCCCATGTTCATTTCTATCATGTACTTATTTGGTTTTTGATCCTTTCTTACAGTGGAAAAGTCACCAGACGCTTTGTTCCCAATGATAGGATTCTAAAACCTGTTTTACTGGAATGTGTGACTCCAGTGACTTGCTACTGGACTCTATCCTTGATTGTTCGCGAGGAATCAGAAATGGTGTTAGTTTACAAGGTAAAAATTCTATTTTGTTCGCGCTATATTTAACTCTAAGCATCATTTTACTTGGCACTGGAATACTATTGCTCGTTTCTGGAAGGCTAAACGTATAGAGTCAATGGTCACCTAATAAGGCATGTAACTGGGATACCATTCAGACAGCTGTTTTATGTTTTTTACCTACTAATGATAAATCTCAAAATTTGTTTGCTAGAACTTGCGACCACCAGTTAAAATGCTGGTCCATGTCTGGAAGGCTTTGTGTGCTGCTACTGATAATAAAGACGAGACTTGTATACATGCCAAGTAGGTGATGGATAGGTATGAGTTCCTTATACTCTTGGATTCACAAGAAAAAACGACTGCTATAACTATACTGGTCCTGGACTCACTGAAATGATAGTTTGGAACGTGATGGCCGATTTACTATAGAACTGCTAGAACAAGTGTTTTCTCATCGCTCAAGAAATTAGTGCAATAGGCTCTCGGTTTCAAGTTTCTAACTTTCGGTTTCTCCAACTCAGTCTCAACCTTCTCATCATGGGATCCAACCCATTAGGGTAAAACCCTGCACTGCTAGTCCAGGTATGATCATAGGTAATTACAGGTAAAGTTGAGCAGATATGAGTGGGGATGCCGGATATGGGTACTGTTGGAGTAGTATTCTCATAAGCTGGTTGTTGCAGTCTATTTCGAAATTCAAATTGTAAATCTAATCTAAGATGTTTGTTGTAACGAACTCTAGATATTCTCTCAACTTTGTATTGTATCTATATATGATATGATATTGTACTCCGAACTTTCATTAATGAATTGAATCATAAATTCAAATTTATTTCTGTATAGATACTTAAGTATCAACCCTGAACCCGCATACTATACTGTATTTATCTAAGGGGATGCGGGCACATGTTAATGTACATATAGTAATTCTATTTCAAAAGTTGTATATTCAAATTCTTAAAAGTATTAAAATTTGTTTTATTTTCAACGTTAAATGTGCCCTTAGGGGCACTTGTCTAGGTGAAATATTTAAGAGTTTGTGTTATTAATTGTGAGTTTATTATTATTTGATTCCTTAAACCCTATGCATTGTCATTCTTATATTTATAGACCAAAATGTCTATTTAATGGATAAAAATTTGATAAGAGGGATAACTTAATTCGGGATTGTTATTTTTTGAAATTAGATAGACAATTTTTTTTCTTCACATTTGAAATTAGAGAGACTTGATGTGTTCATTTTATGTATTATTTTGAAAAGTTGTTAATTGAGTTAATGTATCCATTGTGTATGGATGCAACTAAAATATCATGTGTATATGTATATAATTAATCTTGACTTGTAATATTTGGAGACATATAGGTCCGTTTGTTTTATATAAATAAATTTCCATATAAATAATTTGGAGACTATTCATTAGAGACTTTTAAAAAAAAGTATTAACTATAATTGAAAAAGTATTACGGTGGAAAACTATGCATGTTAAAAATAGTTTTTCATTAATATGATTGAAAAAATATAGACATCATAAGTTACGATTTTCTCTCCCTCTCCCTTCTATTAAAATTAATTTTCAACTAAAAAAACATTTTTCAAATATTACTAGAACAAAAAAATTAATTTTTTAAAAAATCTAAAACAAATATGCCCTTAGTTGTATTGATTAAAGATTTATTTAAAAAAGAAACTATAAATATATCTAATATTTGAAAATAAGTTTATTCAAGGACAATTTTTGTTAAAAAATATTTATATAGGAGTTTAATTATCATACATTGACAATGTAAATTGTTTTACACATATATTTAATGATTTATTGTTACGTTAATCAATAAATATGACAAATGATATATTTTTATTTGAGTCTTGTTAATGATTTAAGGATACTCAATTAAGAAACTATTCATTTGAAAAATTTAATATTTCAATTTCTGATGTATTGAATGCACAAATTTCTATAAAAACTTACAATATAAAGACCTTAAAGAGTGTTATTAAGGCACTCGTTAACATTTCCCTTAAATTTTTTTTTAAGTAAAACAATTTTTGGCTAAATTTTATCTAGTTTCGACTTAATTTTAAATCACCTGAATTTTACTTGGGGAGTCAAATAATTCAAACAGTAAAACGGGGATTTAGGATTATACTCATAGCTTAAACTGAGCTTAAGTAAAACTGTCTGAAGCTACCATCATGAGCTGCTCCGCTTCACCAGTTACTACCACAACAGCCTTCTCCACCACCATTGGCCGCGCCAGCGCCACCGGCGGTGGCGGTTGTGTTCCTCATCTCCACCACCTCCGTACATCATTTTCTTCCCCTTTCCAACTCCAATCCCACAGAAACTCTAAACCATTACGCGCCACAATCACAATTTCATGTTCATCAAACAAAGCGAAGCAACTTCGCGAAATCCTCGATTCACCAGGAGTTCATCAAGGTCCAGCATGTTTCGACGCACTCAGTGCAAATCTCGTTCAATCCGCTGGTTTTCCGTTATGTTTCACAAGCGGTTTTTCTATCTCTGCTTCTCGACTGGGATTGCCTGATACAGGCTATTTGTCTTACGGCGAAATCGTCGATCAAGGTCGTCTTATTACTCAATCTGTGGATATTCCTGTTATTGGTGATGCTGATAATGGCTATGGTAATGCCATGAATGTTAAGAGAACTGTTAAGGGTTATGTTAATGCTGGTTTTGCTGGTATCATTCTTGAGGATCAGGTTAGTTAAGGATTTTAGTTGGATACATCGTCAGTGTAAAACGTTTTTACACATGCATCAAATCAAATTACCCTGTGTGGATATCTGTACAGGTGGTATTTTAGGAACTTACATATTAAGGTTGGCATTACGATGTGATTTGATTGAATGCATGTGTAAAAAAGTTTTATAGTGTCAGTGTATACTGTGTAGAAATTAAACTTTTTTTTAAAATTCAATATATGTTAATGCTGGTTTTGCTTGTATCATTCTCGAAGATCAGGTTAGCTAAGGATTTAAGTTGTATACATCGATAGTGTAAAACTTTTTTACACATGCATCAAATCATGATGCGTGGATACTTGAGAAACTTACCAATAAAAATAACATTATGTGGTCATTTGATTGGATGCATGTATAAAAAAGTTTAACACTGCATAGAAGTTAAACTCTATTAAAATTCAACTCATTTAGGTACTTGAAATTGCAGTGAAGGATCAAGCTAGTGTTCTACATTATCAATATTTTAACATGATATATATTAATTATAGGTTTGTTTTTCGGTTGGTATTTGTAGGGACTATAATGACATTAAGTTTGCAATGTTGGGATGAATTTGAAACTGACTGAATAATGTCGGGGATGTAAGCGATAATAGATCTTGACAGATGGAAGGACTTGATTAATATTTTAAAGAGTGAATAGTTATTTTAGTCATTGAATGTGTGAGGTAGTGTTACTATAGTATCTGGGTATATCAAGATTACAACAACATACTTGGTTGTGTATTATATTAGTCAGTTTGGCCCTTACATGTGTCTTTCGTTAGTTACTTTGATACTCATACTTGTCTTCCGTATGTATGTGATGAATTTGAAACTGAGTGAATAATGTCGGATGCAACTGATAATAGATCTTAACAGAAGGACGAACTTTATTAATATTTTGCAGAGAAAGATGTCATTTTAATCCTAGAATGTGTGAGGTGGCTTACTATAGTCTCTAGGTGTATCAAGATTACAAAAACATACTTGGTTGTGTATTTTATAATTCAGTTTGGTCTGTGCGTGTGTCTTTTGTTAGTTACTTTAATACTCATACGTGTCTTCCGTTAACCAGTTTGGTCCATAAATTACTAACAGAAGATACTCTCAGAGAAGTTTTTGTAATTTTAATACATTCATGGACTAAAGGGATCAAAACGATGGTTTACTTTATTTGGCAACTCCAGATATCATTTTGAAATATTGACAATGTGGAGGACTAGGTTGATAAGGTTCAACAATTTCAGGGACCAACTTGAGTATTTACTCATTCATTCGCAAGCTTATTATTTCATATTCCAACACCTTATTATAACTTGATTTGTTGATATTTTTGTCCAACTTTCTGTAAATTACTTCAGTTTATTGGTTCATTGCTAGGTATCTCCAAAAGCGTGTGGTCACACACAAGGGAGGAAAGTGGTATCGAGAGAAGAGGCAGTCATGCGAATCAAAGCTGCGGTTGATGCCAGAAATGAGAGTGGATCTGATATTGTGATTGTGGCTCGCACCGATGCGCGCCAAGCCCTGTCTCTTGATGAGGCACTTTATAGGTCAAGGGTATTTGCTGATGCTGGAGCTGATGTTGTTTTTATAGACGCACTTGCTTCCAGACAAGAGATGGAAGCTTTTTGTCAAGTTTCTCCTCTTGTTCCAAAAATGGTATGTTTCTATTATGTCCAAGTGATAATAGTAAAAGAAGAAAGGGAAATGATATGCTATACTAATATTTATGTATGATTGTGTAGGCCAATATGCTTGAAGGGGGAGGCAAAACACCAATACTCACTCCTCTTGAACTTGAAGACATTGGTTATAAAATTGTTGCCTATCCCCTTTCCTTGATTGGAGTTTCTATACGAGCAATGCAGGTGACATGGCCCTCCCTTTCTTTAACCTTGATAATCATTAATTAATTTTTTTTATGCTGATGATAAGTTCATGATTGAGATAATACATGCCAAGAGCCACTTTTCTATAGTAGCCTGAGTATTTTTTCTTTTGTTTTTACATGTCACGAGACCCAATCCCAGCATAGGTTAAATGAACCAAAACACTGGTTAGCTTGATAAACCTAGCTGTCGCAGTAATACGTTTAGCAAAACAATATCCAAGAACTGGTTCTATTTTCAAATTCATCAAATTTTCAGAAGAGTTTCTAATGTAATTACATTATCTCACAATTATAAACATCTGCTACAAGACACACACACACACACACACACACAATCCATGAGCAATATAGGAAACAACATATAACATTCAACCAGTGATAGTCCACTTTTCCCCGGGATGAAATTTTTATTACACTAGAATAGATGCGCCTAGGATATTACTTCTGCTAATGACTACATGATTTTAACGTGGATTCTCCAAAATTATAAATCACAAAATCATACTTGGTTGTTTATGGCAGATCCATTTCAAATAGTTAACAATTTGTCAAATCACATGACACATACATTTTAAATTAATTTCATATCCGAATGTTAATGATCATATTCAAAATAGTTACACGTCACAAATCCTTAATGGCAGGCCAAAGTAATAGTGTTATAGCATTGAACATGTTTTTTTTTTAATAAAAATCAATTTTTCTGATATTTCTTTGAAGTATTATCTAGTTTTTTAACATTTTAATATCTATGATTAAATGTGTAGGATGCGCTGACTGCTATTAAAGGAGGTCGTATTCCTCCTCCAGGAAGCATGCCAACTTTTGAAGAAATTAAGGATATTTTAGGTTTCAATGCATATTATGAAGAAGAGAAGCGTTATGCTACAAGTACCGATCAGCTGCTTTCAAAGAGAGGTTGGAGAGACAATTCCTGAAAGAAAAATAAGTTAATAAGTAAACAACGGCAGTAGGCTTCATAGAGTCAAGTCAAATACACTCTGCATCTTTTTGAGTCAATTGATTATATCATATAACAAATTATTTCCATAAAGGCTTGTTGGACTTGGTGGGGGTGGGGGTGGGGGGGGGGAGGGAGGGATTGGCTAATCATGAATTATGTGGAGGGAACCTTTTCAGTTTTCTCCAGAAAAGACCTGTTGGTGTGAACTAACCATATCTCTATGATATGTTTAACACTGAATATCGTTAATTATTAGCTTTGTATTTTATTGGCTTGCAAATAGCCATCTACTTAATTATAGATAGTTAGTCGTGGTAAATTTATACAGCTATCTTTTGTTAAGTGAATTTATCTGTTTTACTTCTAAAGGAAAATCAAATACAGAAGAAAAGATCTCATGCTAATATTCACACAATAAATGTACATTGTACATTCTATTCTTGCATTTTCAATACAATTACTAATTAGTTATTTATCAGAGAGCAGTAGCG
>Ga0099826_10001352_pt1 | contig 14555 bp, 5 predicted proteins | sample Mtrugardesep15_FD_76830 | JGI IMG/M metagenome (GOLD analysis project Ga0099826, IMG submission 76830) | Root nodule microbial communities of legume samples collected from California, USA - M. trunc garden sep15 | ecosystem: Host-associated > Plants > Roots > Nodule | place: USA: California... | reverse complement strand
TTAGTAGGCTAGTTTGACTTCATAAAAAATAAAATAACAAAAACTCCATTATAATCAACATTTTCTAAAGTGATATCAAGTACTTCTATTCACGTCACCAGCTTCAGAAGTGATATCAAGTCTCTCTCAAGTACTCGTGAACACTAAAATATGCAAAATCACAGCAAAACTAAAATTAAAAAAAAATCATTCCATCATCTCAGCATTTGAATCATCTTGCAAAAAATTTAAAAATATATCGAAACATTGAATAAAACTTTCAAAACATTAATTATCAAATAGTAAAACCTAAGAAAACTCTTGTTAAAATGAAAAGAAGTACGTCGGTGTATTTATAAAAAGTGAATTAACAAAGTAGCTCGTAAACCTGTAATTAAGTTCCGCGGACCAACTAATATTAAATTTGGATGTACAAAACATATGACTTTCTTCCTTATTCAAACCATATTATTGACTAAAACTAATCGCAATTATGCAGATAGGTCCTAAAGCATCATATCACACCCATGCAAATATGTGAGCAGGAATGCACAACAGTGCATGCACTTGAACTACTCCATTAATTAGTAATAAAAGGAAAAGCTAATTGCCCGTCCTTTCCCCCCTGTACCTTCTCTTTAAATGCCAAGTTAAGGGCGTCCACGTGAAAGTGCAAGGAGGTCCTTCTCAAATTTACAAAAAAATAAATTAAAAAAAACTTTGACGTACGGACGGTATCCGTCCCTAAATATCGTTTGTTCGTAGGTTAAAATTTTGAAGACAATAATTTTGTTGTCAATTATGCATTGTGATTTATGTTACCTTGTAAACTAAATTGTTTTGTTATTGAAAAGTATATTTTTTGCGAATGAGAATTTTCCAAGTCGTGGATAAACCTCTTCATAATTACATTGTGTTAGTAGTTGTTGATTGATGGAATCTTCTCAACAATAGTTGGTTGGAAGCTAGTAGTATAATAGAAAATAGTGTATTGGAACATGCTCAATTATAAGGTGTATTATACTTTTCCCGGAAGGTGCACCGTGAAATGTTGAATATGGTATGAATGTTGTATCATTATCTTTCAACATAAAAAGCTTATCTAAGGTAACCTCGTAGAATCTAAAATACATGTCAGAGGATTTTCAAGTCTGAACTTCATCAGTGATGAACGCAACCTATTATGTGCTTGACATCCTCCTCAGTAGTTTATCTTGATTGGATGCATTGTGACTTGTACTTGTATATTTTTTTATTCCTGGCACATCCTGTAAATTGGATAGTTTTTCATTAATAATATATTTTATTTTATTGATCATTTATAGAAAAAGATAATAAATGGCTGAAAATTGCATATGGTCTTATAAAAAATAAGTGTAAAATGTAAAAACTATAGTGCATGAAAAGTAAATTTGCAAGAAAGTAATTGTGTAGAAAATTAAAGTACGAAAAATGTAAATGTGCAAGAAATTTTAAGTGCAAAAAAGATAAATGACTTTGAAATAAATAAGGAAAATAAAAATGACTAATTTAATCATGTACATATAATGGATGAACGTTTTATGTGTTGTAGACTTATAGGTGATTTCTGAAGTGCATTAAACAATCCTTATTAACATTGCCTCTATAGACAAATATGTCCTATATGAGCATAATAGTAGGGACAATGCATTGTAATATGTCGGGGGTTTAAACCCCAAATTCTTCGCTTATTTGGCTTAAAAGTGAATTCTTGTTAGTAGACTATTTTGTCAAGCATGCATGTTTCTCATGTGTTATATATTGATAACGGTCTTCAATACGCACTGTTATGCAATACTGACTTTATTCAACACATGTGTGTCACAAGTTGTAACTGCCTTGCTATCGAAAAACTATTTGTTTTTTTTTTACAGGGAAAAAACTATTTGTTAAATAAGGCTTGTTACTCGTTATTTATGTACTTAGTCTTCAAGTGTTCTCGTGTGCTTTATATGCATTTGATTCTTCCTTTGTTTTTTTATTTAGTTTTAAAAATAAAAATAAATTTGTCGTAGGAACAAGTAGATGGTTAATTAATATGATTCATGCTCAAATTATGTTCAATTTAACTATATGAATTAACCATAATTTTAAATAAGAATTGAATTAATCATCTACTCAATTGATTTAAACACATTTTAACACCTAATTAACTACGTGTTGCAGATATATGCAAAAATATGTGTACAAAACTTCTTTACTTTTGATATGAGTAATAATGCTTTACCAATTTTTATTTTTTTTTCCTTTTCATTTTGACTTGTTGTGTTTTTGAGATTAGCCCCTAATTCCTCCCGTAAGAATAAAAGACAATTCTTCTTAAAATAGAAAAGAAAAAGAAAGAAGACAATATTTGTAAATAAATAAATAAATAAAATAGACAATTTATATAATGTGACGTCCTTATCATCTCAGCATTGACATCATAAGAAATACAAAAGCAATTAATTTTTTTCTTTTTAGAGCCCGAAGCAATTATTTTATTTTTTTAGGGAGGACAATGCAATTAATTGTTGTTGACTATACAGCTGTGATAAAACATATTAAACGTGTTTTATGTGCATAGAAAACTTTAGGAAAATGTAAACAAGTCCTTTTAGGACACTTGTTAAGAAGTTTAATTTTTTTTTTGTTTTGAGGTTAATGTATTCAACACATTAAAACTTGAAAAAAATAAATTTTTCCTACATAAAACTTATAATTATTTCTACTTTAGAATTCTTAACAAGTGTTTTAAAGACACTTGTTAGCAAGACCCAAATTTTTATTAGAAGTACTTTTTTTAGTATAGCAAACTTTATTACTTTGTTGGCATATAGAAAGGAGAACGTATTAGAAAACATTTTTCATATTATTTACCATTATACTTACCTAATATTAGAGGAAGATCAATAAGACTCATTTGTGAGCTTCATTAATTAAAAATGAGGTCATTATCTTTCATTTTTGTCTATCTTTTTTATAAAAGAACAATAAATAGAGTATATATAAATAGAGCAAACTCAAACTCATTATTTTAACGTTTCTTTTTAGTTTATATATTATTAAGAAAAATATCATGCATTAATTTATTTAGATGTTAAATTACCATTTTTAAAAAAAAATGGAAAATGAGAAATTAATTTTTTTAAGAAGGAAAATGAAAAATTATTATTGGTAATAGTCACAATAATGATCATTTTAGGATTGTCCTTTGAAAATACATCAAGCCCTTGCCACTAATTTGAAACATCATGAACATAAAATACCTATTTGTATTAGAATACATCCAATTGCGAGTTTCTGATAAAAAATAAATAACTCAATTCTAATTATTTTTAGTTGGTTTTACATTAGTTTAGTTGTCCTGATGGATCCATATGAGTTTTTAAGTTCTTTTGCTATAAAGTATAACCCTAAAGTGTTATTGGTGTTATCTCATTTCCATCGGGACAATTGAACTAATGTAAAACCAACTAAAAGAATTAGAATTGAATATTTTTTTTAGTCCTTAACCCTAAAACTCATATGGCTTTAGTCCTTAAGCCTAAAGCTCCACATGTTATTGGTGTCATGTGTTTTTGTGGGGTTATTTGGAGAGCTAAGAATGATTTTATAATCTTTTTCCGAAAATTTCACATGGTACAAAAGATAGTTGATATGATCAAGTATACAAAAGATAGTTGATATAATCAAGTGCTTGTCCTGAAAATGGTTATTGGCCAAAAAACAAAAGGTGGAGATGTCTTTTATTATACCAATGATGTTCCAATCTAATACAATTAGATTGTATCCTTAGGTAATGTTCTTCATAGTATTTTGTACACCTTTTATTTATTGCATTTTATATACAAATATAAAAACAGTGACACTTCATGTTATAGTTTAATCAGTTTAGGTTATTGATAAAGTATAATTAAATAATACGTAAAAAAAAGGGTATAGTTAAAATAAAAGAATAATAACTGTTTTGCAGCTAAACTGCTGCTTCAATTTTACACGGTATATATTGCAAGGTTAGAACATTAAAAAAGGATGATATTGTAAAGCAAATGCAAACAGAAATGAAAAAAAAATTGTAAACAAAGTTAGAGTTACCAAGATTTTCAATCATCGAGTTTTGGCTAGAAGAATTTACACTGATGAAATATCTGTCCTTAAACTACCACTTACTATAAAGTTTTAAATAAACTACCCTTATTAAAATAAATACATTTTTCAAGAATTGCTAACAAAATGCACTATTAGTTTGTTTGACTTTTCTAGGTTTTACTTCTATAAAGCATAACCCTAAAGTTTAAGGAGTAAAGGGAGATCTTAGAACTTTCAGAGTTAGGAGCTTGGAACTAACAGCTTTTTGAGGAAACATATACTTCCAGGTTCATTAAATTTGCAGTTACATATTCTATTATATTATATGTTAACGTTTGTTTGATTCTGGCAGTGTTAATTGCTGTTTAAGCCAATTTTTTTGAGTCACTAGACTTTTACTATAAAATTATGCTATGTTTTTCCTATCAGAAAAAAATATTGTCTAGCTTATATGAATATGTCATTTCCCCTATTATGTTCTGGTTTTTCATGTTGGTTGCTTTACATAGTGGAATCTTTTTAGTCTTGTTGTGCTTTGGTACTACTTTCTGTATTTAATAATTTAATTCTGTCTACACATGAAGATGAGGGGATATTCTGAATAACACAGATTTAACTGGATTTGAAAGAAGCATATATACACCAAGTATCTGTTAACTGGATTTTTAATTCCAATGTTTATTTACATGACTTTTGAAAAAAAGAGTTATGTAAAATAAATTAACCTCCCTTCAATAACACAGATTTAAAGCATTCCTGTGCAACTTATGAAGTATTTGAGCTTAGTTATTGACGTAAGCATTTATAAGACAGTTTGTAGGGACAGCGCCACTCACAACACAGCGGGGGCACATACCTGTACTTATATTTTTCATGTATACTACATGTGAAATGTGAAATGCTTTAATAAGACCGGATCCTCTCCGATGACCGGAGGGTTCGACGAGAACGTACCTAGTCATTTAAAAATAAATGCAAGATAAAATTAAAATATTACAATTAAGAGAGATAAAAGGTTTGTGTAGATTTCTTCAATGGAGAAAACTTAAAGAGATTTCTTCATGAGGAAATCCACTCACAATTTTTGTTGTTGTCTTTAGTACGTCTTTGCAAATATAAAACTTTTGGTTCCAAATATTTAGTTTTAGTTCCTAAAAAGTTATTCATATATTCGAATTGGTCTCAGCAATACACAATATTTTATTTTAGTCTCTAAAATATATTATCCAAAGAATAAAGCAAAACACTAAGGATCAAAAGCAAAAGAAAAGTGAAATTTGCAAGAATTGAAAACTAAAAATATTTTTGAAGGGATAAAAAAGAATTTTGTATATTTGTAGGGACTATTTGTTGAATATGACCCAAATACTTAAAATTTTTGGATTCGTCACTAATCGTTTTAGAGAGTTTATGCAATGCAAAACCTTTAAGTTGTTTTTATTTTATTTTCATAAACATTATAGGATAACTTATGAAAACAACTTATATAATTTTATTTATTCAAAAAAAAAAAATGGTTTAAATAAAACGATTTAACTTAATTATATCTTTTATTATAAAAATATCTTAATCATAAGTTCTTACATGATAAAGGTTTATGCTACAATTGATTAATTAAGTTGTTTATCCAAACAGTGCTTTAGACTGCAGGTTGACCTGCTTACCCAGCTGCAAAAAAAACAAGGCGATCTCATGAGATCTTCTGTTGAATATCATATCCAACAAGTAATCAACATCCCAGAAATTATAGAACCTGCAACTTGGCCTCAATGTTGTATCTACAAGGTTCCTGCTATTCTTTTCAAGGGGAAAGAAGAGGCATATACACCTTTACTGATATCAATTGGACCTATCCACCATAACAACAAAAAACTTGAGGAAATGCAAGAGCATAAACAAAGATATTTTCATTTCTTTTGGAATCGCCTAGAAGAAAAAAGTGATTTAATGAACTACAAGGTTTTCCTTGAACAAGAAGAGCAAAATATTCGTCATTGTTACCAAATAAATTTTTCTGATATCAACAATGAACAATTTATTGACATGATACTGTTGGATGTTGTCTTCATCATGGAGTTGTTTTTAAGAGAAGCTAGAAAATGGGAACACAAAGATGATTATATAGTAACTCAACTTTGTTTGAGTAAAAATATTCAGCATGACTTGTTGCTCCTTGAGAATCAGATTCCAATTTATGTGTTGGAAAAACTATATGACACAGTTGTTCCAAGCAGTGACAAAAAGCACAAATGGTTTCTAAGGCTTGCACATGAATATTTTGCATCTTGTTATCCTCATCAGCATGAATCATCTGCAGAAAGTAAGTTTGAGTCAAAGAAGTGGGAGAAATCACTACATTTCATTGATTTAATTAGATGTGCTTATCTCCCCATGAAAATTAGCACTAATCACTCTGATTCTCATAAAGAGAGTTTGATGCTAAGGAGTGCAACAAAGTTGAATGAAGCTGGTATAAGCTTTGAGAAGGTTCATAACAGATCCTTACTTGACATAAAGTTTATGAAAAAACCTTTGTTGAATTGGTTTCTTTGTTTAGGTTGTTTACCATGTTGCAAGTGTGTTAAAGCTAGATTTCAATTCCCACAGTTAAAAGTAGACCACACAACCGAATGTGTTCTTAGGAACCTAATCGCTTACGAGCAATGTCACTATCCTAACGAGCCTTACATTTGCAATTATGTTTCTTTGATTGATTCTCTTATTCAAACCAAAGATGATGTAGAGTGGCTTGTTGAGAAAGAAATTGTGGTGCATGAACTCGGAAGCGATGAGGAATTGACGACACTTGTTAACAGCCTATGCAAACATGTTGTGACAAATTCATCATGTTATTACCAACTTATAGAAGATCTTAATGAACACTACAACAATGAGTGGAAAAAGGCTATGGGTACATTAAGATGGGTTTATTTCCGTGATCCTTGGAGAAGCAGTTCTACCATAGTTGGAATAACTATTCTAATATTCACTATCTTCAACTTTCGTCGGGTTGTTGATCTAATGTTTTAGTCCTCTTATAATTACATGTTTTGAATCACTTCTATCTATATTCTAAATAATTTTTAGTGATTGCATTAGTCATTTTCATGAACAAGAGTAAATGTTGCACATGTTTGATGATTCTACATCATGAACTCTTGTATGTATTCTATAATGAATAATGAATGATAATATTTCTAAAGTAAGATGAGTAATTTACTCTAACAATTTCATTTTTGCTGGAACAATAGTGTTCCTACAACTTGAATCTAAGTAACCACTCCAATCATATGATTCACTGTAACAAAAAAGAAGCTAAAATCACTTATCATTAATAGATAATTCAGTATCCTTCAATAATCTCTCTGTAAATTTTCTTCCGCTTGTGATTTATTGTTGAACAATTTCGTGTTCATCATCCTCTTGAATGAAAATTTGCACGATCATCAATTTTCTATAGTGTGTGCCATCTCATGAAAAAAGTCTTTGGCAAAACTAAAATCTTATAGTGTGTGCGCTTTGGAAAATATAGAGACACTAAAATCATGCAAGCCATACTACTAAAGATCTTTTAGAATATAGTCTTAACACTATTATATGTACGAGCAATCATCTAGGTGGACTAGGATGATTATTTACTTCAACAACTCAATTCAATTATGTGTTCCATCAATCGTGTTATAACCTAACAACTCAGTTATATGTCCTCTCTAAAGTAGTTTATTCCATTTTTACCTACTCTATCAATATCTTAATTTTATCATGATGAAAAAAAGAAAATAAATTCTTGCAAGTCTCATCCCATAAACTCTCCGCTATGAAGAAGCTTCGTCACGTTATCACAACCACGTATGTGGGGGCCTACCAAAAGCCCTCATGGGTGGTTCAAGGAATTTTGTGACCATGATGAGTTTTTTTTTTCTCTCTTGACGATAGATATTAATAGAATCGGTGTCGGAGGTCTACTTCAATAACTTGATAAAAAAGATGATGAAGAGTGTACATAAATTACAAAACTTGTGTGGGACACACCAACCTTTAAGTTCGATTCGCCCATACTAGTTATGCAACCGGATGCAAAAGGGTGTACCAATGAATCCCTTTTAGGATCCTATAGAATCCATGACGTGAATTGTACATTCATACCAAGCGTATCGATCAATGATGATTTACATAATAAATTTTCTTTCGCCATAATTTAAACTCATAAGAATGTGATTTTCATATCTCTTTTTCTGAATTATCTTTTACCTCCAAAGTGTCTCTTTTTATAGAGAAACATGTCTTTTAGTGAAGAAAAACAACATTTTAAAAGAGTTTGTTCATGAATGATTACACTACTTCAACGGTCAAGCATTCCACATTTTCTCTAAAAGGTCTCTATCTAAGTACCATTGCAACTTCCAAATATATTTTTGAAATTCCTCTCACATACATACTTGATACTTCTATTAGGGCAGTGGTGGCCTTGATGTCTAGTGTTAACATGCATTTAGAGCAGATGGATGTGAAGACATCATTTCTTCACAGCAATATATATAGATGAGAAAATATACATTGAGCAGCCACAGTGGGTTCTATGGAGCTCTAAGTTAGTTTATCATTCACTGACAAACATAATCAAATTTATTTGTAAACTCTGATTGTAAAAGTCCACAAGTGTGAGGTAAGGAAAATCTCTTCGAAGTGCGAGGGGACTGGACTAACCTCAGATTATAACTAAGATAATTGATGGGGTTGCTCTCTCTCTCTCTCTAAGTGTGTGTGTTTATCTTTACTTGCTCTATTTTGTTAACAATTTAGAAAAAAAAATTCTGAAAAAACCAACACAATTCAAACCTCCCTCTCCCTTATGTTTTTCTCACCTTCAAATCTAGTTTGTAAGTTTATGTCCAAATCATGTAAGCGTCATTATGAAGCAGTCAAGTGGGTTCTCAGGTATTTGAAGGGCACAACATGTCATGATATCATATTAAGCAGTTGACATTGTTATCCTTCAGTTATAGGATATGTAGATTATGACTAAGTTGATTTATGGATGATAGAAGTCAGTGCCTCTTTAAATTTTTTGATTATTTGTTTGCAATTTCTCATGTAAACTCTTATAAATATGTTGCAAAAAAATTTTGCCCAGACTTTATAATAATCCTGGCTCTGCCACTGAATTAAAAGTTCTACAACAAGGTATGTTTTTACTCTTACAGGAGGACATAATTGATAGAAATCATAAATTCAATCCATAGTGTCCATGATAGCAACTAAATAAGAGTACATGGAAGTAAATGAAGCTTACAAAAAGACCTTATAACTTACAAGATTGGTGAAGGAATTAAATGTTGAGAACGTTTGGTTGCATTATGATAGTTAGAGTTCCATTTATTTGGAAAATAATCAGATGTATCATGCCAAGACAAAACATAATGATGTTAGGTTTCTTAAGATTATAGATTTACTTACGTTTGGACAAACATTACTTGAAAATGTTCATACCTCATAACATTGAAACTAATATATTGATCTCGTCATAGGAAAATTCAAGTTGTGCTTGGACTTTTTACATGTTTCTTATTGTTAAGAAGAAGGTGAACCCCACGATTTCAAGGATGCGAATGTCATACACTAAATTCTCGTAGGGGTTTGATATTCTCCAAGGTAGAGAGATCTTTGAGTATTGGAACAAAAGAGGGGCAAGAGAGCGAGATAGTCGAGCTAGCACAACATTTCAAAGATCCCTTCGCCCATGCCTTTGTGTTTTTTTTCTTCTTCCAAAATGTGCATTAGGCCCGATTGTTTGTTGGGGAGGCCACTTGGGGCATGAGGGTGATAGCCTGACACTGTACGGTCCAGAGGAATTATTGTAGTCTTGTGTATATGCCATGGAATACTGTAAGTTCTAATTCACTCAAGTATTATGTGAAACTAGAGCTACTCTGTAGTCGCATAGGTATGAACAATTGATTGAACTACATAAATGATTCAAAATACATTTTTTATTAATTATTTTTTTTAAAAATTGTTTATGTATTCATAACTTGTCTTGAGATCAAGCTGATTTTATCTTGGTATTCCCCGTTTTTATTGGACTTATATCTCATCGAATTCGATCATATTTAAGCTTAGGTTAGGATCTAAAAAATTTGTTCGATCTAATGTTAAGGTTGAGTTCAAGTCACATACAATCCGACCTAATTCGACTTTGTACGCCCCTAATCGTCATTTTGCAATGTACGATCGAATAATGCTAACAATAAATTTTTCAACATACTCTTTTTATTGATTAAAATTTATATAGATTATATCAAACTAATAATATACCGTCCATTTACTTTAGTGGGATATATATGTGATTTTTCATCAATAAAAGAGAGTGTATGCCAAACACTCATTGTATAGAATATAAGTGGTGCAACAAAAAACCTCTCTAACACCTCCACTAAGCTTTGGCTTAAAAAAAATTTAAAAATCTTCCACTTTTTTTTAACGAAAAAATAACTTTTTTGACGCAACCTTCCACTAAACTTTACAATATCATTTTTTTCCAATTTTTTTTGGGTTTGGTTTTAATCTTACCTTGCTCGTTCATTCATTAACAAAAATAATTTCAACACTTAGGGTACGTTTGGAAGAAAAAATAAAGTATAAAAAAAGATTGTAAGATGAATGATTGTTAAAAGAATGAAAGTGGGAAGAAAGAGAGAGGAAAGTGAGTTGATTTTTTTGGTTGTTTGGTAGAAGTGAAAGTGAATGGATTGTGAGAGGAAAGAAAGATATATATTTATTGAATGACATAATTGCCCTTATGTAACATAAATATAAATTTTTTATTTAAAAACATATTTTTTTACAAGATAAGACATACATTTATAATTTATAAACATTTGTACTTGGAAAAATATTAGTTATATTATAAGCATCGCATATGTGTTTAACTGAAAAAAAACACGTTAGTGTAAACTTTAGAAGAAATAAAAACATCTCCTTTAATATAAGAAAAGACTATGTTGTGGAAAACCTATTAATGCCCTTATCATTTTCTATGTAAAAGTGAAAAAATTAAGATTCAATTTTTCTATGTAAAAGTGAAAAAACACGTTAGCATTAGTGTTTTCATTCGTATAACGAAAAGTTGATACATTCGTATAGATAATAAGTTTGGTTTCTCACATGCTCTCCTGACATTATAGTTTTAAGCATAATACATTTGTTACATATGCTAGAAATTCAATTTAGATCGATAAGTTTGATTTCATCTAATCCCTTTATATTAAGTCTTTCATTATAAGTTGTACCTAAACCCAATGGTGTAAAAAATACAGACATTTATTTCTTCAGCTTATTATAGCAACCATTCTTAATTAAACGGTAGGTGTGTGAGTAACTATCACACTTACTCACCAACACCAAAAAATATTCACCCCACTCTCAATCACTATCATACCCAAACATACTCAGTACATTTTTCAACCATGAATCAAACATAGAAAGAAACACTCAATCGTTAAACACTTCCCTCTCTCCCTTTCAGATTAATGTAAATAAATCTTTCTTTATTTATAACCCTAACTTTATCATTCCTTTTGCATTCAACTCAAAATTTGAAAATAATAATGTTTTTTTTCTTTGCAGCATTAATGTAGAAGAAGGGCCGGATCAATTACTAATCTCCTAACTTTTCAGCTTATAACAACAAAGGTATGTGACCTTTGTCAAATTATGATTTTTATTTTTTATTTTTTAAATTTATTAATCACTGCATGTTATAGTATCTTAAGAATTTATGTTGTGTGTCCCGTGAGCATAGCTCGGTTGATAGGACAATGCATTATTATATGCAGTGACCGGGGTTCGAACTCCAGATACCTCACTTATTCACCTTGTAATGTGAATTATAGCCACTGACTATCTGACAAAAAAAAAAAAAAGAATTCATGTTGTGTTGTTTTGTTTTGTCATAGTTTATTCATACATGATTTTCGAAGAAGTAAAAAATAGCTGTCTATAAAACTAAGTTTTTGTTCAAAAATTTAATTAGGAAGTGTGTTGGAATTTTTTTGAATTTCCTTAAAATTTTGAAAAAATTATAATATACTCGGTAAGCATCAGTATCGCTTGTACCCAATGGTGTTTATGAGCCATTACTAAAAATACCGAGCTTTATTTCTTTACAGTACTCTATTATAGTAATTATTTAAAAGCCAATAATAATTACCGATCTGTATTTCTTCACTTCACAGTACTTTACAGCTAATGTGCTAAACAACTACTCCTATTACTAGATTTTAGACTCGTGCGATGCACGAGAAGTAAGATATGACATTGATTAATAAATAAGATAATTGTAAATGAAATAATAATAGTTATAACAAAGCATGAATTAATGTGTACCAAATAAAACCAATAAAAACTTAAAATATTTAAGAATTCTCGTTATCACATCAGATAGACAAATAAAAGAAAAACCAAATGCAACTACTAATATAAGTTTGTCTGAAGTAACATTATGCAAATCTATGGATGATAAAGTGGTATCAATTCTCAACACTTGGATCGATAAAACTCAGTTTAGAGTCCATGAGTTTTGCTGATTCCAAATTAAAAATCCATCATAAAGATGATGATCAACCTGGCATGAAATAGAATAAATTTGTATTATTAAATACGTGTTTTTTTAAATAACATAAGTTATAAAGAGAAATACAAATTACATAACCATATAAAAAAGTATAAAAAAATGCATCACATATGGTTAATTTGTGAACAACAAAGTTCAAAATATTATTTCTAACAAACGCGTACGCGCGAATTATAAATTGATGACATCTAAGTTTTTTTTTATTTAAACCTTCTATTGAGGTACAAGGTTCTCCCGAATTTTAAATGGATCCATTTGACTAATAATATTTCATTATGGGAGCAAGTAGGTTTCCACTACTAGGAATATGATATTCTCATTTTCTGCTCACTTCTTTTTAGATAACTTCAGGTTTTGATCTCTACAACATAGGGTTTCTTTTACTATTGGTCCTGGGTGATTAGTTAAGTTTTCTCCTTCGTCCGTGCCAGGAAATGTAGCACTAATGGACCAGTAGGAGTCTCTATTAGAGCTTCATGATGATCTGTGTGAGAATTATGGAGAAGCTTTGTGAGAGTTTGGGTGATCTCTACGAGTTCTGCCGCAACTTTGGATCTTCTTCCCAACACTTGGCCTTATGTTCTGCAACCAACAATGGAATTCATCAATATATGTTGGGACAACATGAAAATGTTTTTAAATTATTATGTATGTTATTCAGGATTTGTTGACTTTAGATGCCAAACTTAACTAGTTACTATATTAAAATGGAAATGACATACTTGTTGTATTGCATCATATGCTGCCGTCATTCCATCCCTCTCTTTAAATGGAATTTGATTTTCTGTCAACCTTCTTTGTGATCATAGAACTTCTTTTCTTCTATGATTAACTTATGAAAACAACTCCTATGGTTATGTTGCTAAGGTTTTGTATGCTATCCAAGATCAAGTTTCAAAAACCAGATCACTCTTTTCCATAATTACACAATAAGCATTGGGAAAAAGCCATCATATCATTGTACAAGTGAAATTGAATACTTGATTGACATAGCCTTAACTTTATGAGCTGTGGAAAAACCATCCTTAGCCCTTGCTTAAAAACTCAAACTTTTAGGTCAAGTGGTTTTTTAACATGACATCAATATATGAAGTTGACTTGGTTTGGTTTCAATTCAAGAGAGTTATTAGCAAGCTAAAATTATATTCAGAATTGGAGCTTTCTGTTCAAGAAAAAACAAACATCACTGAACCTGAAGAAGCCGATGACGGTGAAGAGAGTGGCGCAAGAATGATTTTTGGTTGTTTCAACCGAGGATTATTTCGATAACTGTGAAGTCGTCGAACAAAGGGTGCAAATTTCAGGTCATCTGTCAACAATAACACATAGATAGTAAAATCATTATTTGCACTAACCTGATAGGGGTTAATGGGATATCCCCTTCTAGACTGTTGTTTGAGACATAACTGTATTCCAAGATTGCCATTGTGTCAATTTACACATGCAAATATATGATTATAGGATAAATAGAAATCTACTTTGATTTCTTCATCAAAATATAAGAATCTACTTTGACTATAACTCTTTGGAAATCTAAAGGAGTAACATTCACAGCTTCAAGTGAAATAGGAATGCTTCCAGTCAAACTGTTATTTTTGAGACTCCTATTTTGGAAGAAGATGAAAAATTAGTTTGCTATATACAACTGATAGAGTGATGTATCATGATAGGAAGATAGTTAACAAATGCATAAAAATGAATTGTAGATAAAGTTTTACTATGCAAAGTGAGTTCGTCAAAAATGGAAATTATATCTCACTCAAGCAAAAACTGATACATTCATAAATTAAAGTCTTAGTTCCAACTTCCACGTACATGAATGAATTAGATAATCATATCAGAGATGCATACA
>Ga0099826_10001351_pt1 | contig 14556 bp, 9 predicted proteins | sample Mtrugardesep15_FD_76830 | JGI IMG/M metagenome (GOLD analysis project Ga0099826, IMG submission 76830) | Root nodule microbial communities of legume samples collected from California, USA - M. trunc garden sep15 | ecosystem: Host-associated > Plants > Roots > Nodule | place: USA: California... | reverse complement strand
TTAAAATTTAATTATTTTGTCATTTTTTATTACTACCGATCAATATATACATTATTATGCTTTAAATACTTTACATATTTTCACTATGGACAAAAAAAAAACACTATGCCAAACGCAGCCCAGACGCGACACGCGACGGAGCCGCAGCCCTAGCACGGCGAAGCCGCGTTACCCGTGCTGTAGCACGGGTATGTCGACTAGTACTTTAATTAAAAAAACAAAAACTGTCTATTCTCTCTCATCTCTTCTTCTCTCTTCTATGATGAGTTCTGCCCCATCTTACTTAACCAGTTTAAGTCAAGGGATCATACAAAGTTTGAGACCTTTGATTTAGCATTGGATGAATTCTACAGCAAAATTGAAAGTCAAAGGTCTGAACAACAAGTACAAAGCCAAAGAGAACTCGGCTTGAAACTTAATAAATATGCAACGATCAGGTTGGTACCCATGGCCAAACTACTACATTTGTTTGATTGGAAAATCGACTGAATCATTTGGAATCTTTCTTCAAATTATACTCATACCATCTCCATTCCATTTTTGTTTATATCCAAATATCTTGGTGTCATAGCTTCTTGTAATAATACACATAGTTACCAGAACCTTAAGTATTCATATGAAGTTGAGAACTTTTTTTTGTTGTTCTAATGTTGCTGATAGTTGATACTCAATGGTGCAGGCATGCTTACAAAATAATGTAATTTTTTTCATGGTATAGGAAAATCGAGTGCACTCTGAGGAAAGAAGCTGATAACTGTATTAAAATGGCAGAATTGATAGGAGATGGGGGCAGAACTCATCATAGAAGAGAGAAGACGAGTTCCGATAGAGGAGATGAGAGAGAAGAGAAAGTCTTTTTTGTTTTAATTATTTTCTTAATTAAAACATTACACACGTAATATTTTTATTTATTTTTAAATTAAAATTTTTCTCTATCAACAAAAAAAAAAAAAATTACACTTGCGACATGTCAAAACTGTAGAATAAACTATATACTTAAGCGGTTAAAATTGCAAGTTTATGATATTTAGAAGGTCATACAGTTATCAATCCTAATTTTTCAGAACATAATAGAAATTAATTCATTTTTGTAACAAAAAAAAGAAATTAATTCATTTACTCAGTAACATAATAAGGGAGGAAGGAGAAGGACTATTCTCTTAAGTGCCTCTTTGATCTGATCGAAAAATCCAAACCTGCAGGTTTGACTTCATTTAACGGAAGTGATCCACTGGTTAATGCAAATCTGATTTATTTACTCTCGTAATTGAAAGTACGCGTTCAAGAAAAACTTGTACATGTTAAAAAATAGCTGTTGATCGAGGAAAACTTTGACACTTAATTGTTGAGGAAACTTTAAACTTTTTTTTTCTTTCAAAATTTCAGAGAACTTGTTACCATTTTCTTTAAAGTTTTTATATTGTTGATGTAAGTGAGGTAATTGCAAAGATTAGTTCCTCAAATCAAATAGAATCATAAAAGTGGCAAATTAAGCTCTCCCTCAAATTTTTGAGTCACATTTGTTAATACATACACCCTCTCGTCACTAATATAAGCAAAAATCTACTTTTTAGATACATTCAATTAATGATGTATGCGATATATAATAAAGACCACATACATCATTAATTGAATGTATCTAAAAAGTGAATTTTTGCTTATATTTGTGACCAGAGGTGTATAAAGTATTGAACAAATAAAAAATAGTTAGTTATTCCAATAAGTAAATTATATTTTTTTTACAAAAATAAACGATATTCTTTCATTCAAATTGATAGAATGTATTAATACAATATAAATTTAAAATCGCTAAAAACAAAAAAATGAATTTGTGAACAAACTCACAACATCCATATTAATAACATAAAACAACAAAGTACATATAAACACCGCATTGAGATGGAAAATAAAAAACACACCGCACAAAGACGAAAAATTAAAATAAATAAAGTCATACGACGAAATCACAAAACCAACAAAATAAAGTTGAAAATATATGAAAAATCACTTATTTAAATAAAAAATAAAGAAAAACAAATCGAATGGGTGATTCCAGATTAAAATTGATCCTAAATCACTTTTCTTTGCTAGATAAAAAGAAAGAAAATTGTGAGGGCTAAGGTTTAAAAAAAGGAAAAGAGAAAATAGATAAACTATAACTTAACTTCATAAAAATATTTTGATTTACTTGTACTTTTGATTTAATCGACTCTTTTTTTTTTCCTCATATAACAATGTTTTTTGGTGCTAAAATAAAATAATGAAGTTTGGTATCAATTGTAATGTTTTGTTGTTAGATTTATGTGAGTTAAACGATAAATTTAAACTTAAAAATCAATTCTAAAACAAGAAGGTGCAATTTTTAACTTTATAAAGTAAAATCAATTATAATATAAAGAAATCAAAGATGTATAAATCAATTCTACATCCATAAAATAAATTTTTATTCCTTCATAAATGAACCAAACATTTTTTTTATAAAAAAACAAAACGATATTCATTCATTCAAATCGATGAATTACATCATTCAACATCGCTAAAAATGTGAAGGATGAATCTGCGAACAAACTCACAACATTCAAGTTAATAACATATAACGACATAATGCCTACAAAAATATATGTTAAAATAAAAGTGATCGGAATAGTTATGCCTCCGGATCTGCAACGTTGATGCCAAAATCTTTGATCTTTCAATATGAATCAAATGAACACCGCAACAAGACGGACAATCAAAGAATGTTGCACAAGACGACGAACAACACACCACCACACTCAGATGGCGAAATCACGAAGAAAAAAACTTAAATATATGTGAAAATCACTTATTTAAATTGAAATAGAGATAAAAAGATGAAGAGAGGTGATTTCAGGTTAAAAATTGATCCAAAACTACCCTCAATGAAAAAATTGAAAAAGAAAACATAGAGAGAAAAACTAAAGCGTGCTTGTTGAAGAAGATAAATAAATCAAACATAGAAGTGATTTACTTTTACCTTATAAAATACCTAAAAAATCTTGTGTAAAAAAAAAAGAGTAAAAAAATCTTCTGTACTTGTTGTTAGATGACGGGTGAAGAAAAATAGCCGACCCTATGAGTGGACCCCACAGTACCTCCACACGGGCAGGAAAAAGGTGAGAAACACAACACAAGAAATGAAATGAGGAAGGAATGAAGAAAAACAAAGTATGAAAACAAAAACAGCTGTAAACAAACAAAAGAAACAGTGTCAGGTCAGCAATGAGCAATAAACAACAACACACGACACGGGAAAACTGAAACTGAAAAGTCAATAAGGGCAACGTAGTTCCCTTTCTTAACAAAACGACTTCAACACAAGACTTTCTCTTCTTACACACATAATAACATAACAAGAACGGTTATTAATATTATCATCAATCAAATTTAAACACCCTTGTAACAATCACATACAACCCAGATCTTCCTTCTAGTTTTTTCTGATCAAAGTTTTCATTTTTAATAGGTAAGGAATTTTCGGATTACAAAAATTTCTGCTTTTTTTTTTTTTATGGGGTGTTGTCCTGGATGATAAAAATTGTTTTTTTTTAATGATCGTGTTTTTGTGCTGATAATTCACTGTTATTGGATTATTTTTTTGTAAAATTATTGACTTTCGTTGACGTGATGTTTTTTGTTGTTGTTGAAGGTTAGCATAAGATTTGGATGCTGAATTATATACAGAAAATTTGAGGTGGGAGTTGGAATATATATGGACAGTCTTTGTTGCTTCAGCTCCAGTCAGGTGAGGAAGAAATTCTTCTACCCAATTTTCTAATATTTCTTCTTTTGTATTTTGAATGATCAATCTCCATGCATATAATTTTAGAATTTTAGGTTTGTTATTATATCGTATAGTGTATGTCCAGTTGACCTGAGACTTGAGAATAGTTTCTTGTTGGACTCAAGAGTTTCTCAATTTTATTTTTGAGTGATGATCCAATTTGGTCCTTCACAATTTTTTGTACAAAATATAATATCCAAACTAGTCTCTGACATATTTTTACTAGGGACAAATTAGTCCCTAATTTGTCCTGCGTATGAAAATGTCAAAGACTAGAACTGTTTTGGGTCTTATTTTTTGTCAGGACTAAGTTGGTCCGTGAGAAAGTTGTGAGCGAGCGACCAAATTGGGTCTTCTCTACGAAAAGTGCTGTCAATTGCAGAAAATAGTGGTTTTTTAAAATTCTGATATGCTACAAGGCTATAGTGCCAAAATAGCCTCTATTTGACGACACTTTGTACTAAATAGTAGAACAATAGTGGTTTGTTCAAATTCTACTATGCTATTATGCTATAGGTCCACTTTATCCTATTTGCACGTGCAAGTAAATTAGTTGTTACATTAGTTTTCAGGGTTTGAACTCTGAAACTACTAGTTATAACTCCTTTGATGTCTCTTTTCTCTCCAACTGAGTTGCTTACTTTGATAGAAATTGAAACTGGAAGTATAGATTTGTTTTTGCATGTATTTGTGGTTGTCAACACAAGTTCTTCTAAAAGCTAAAGCTCAAGCTCAAGCAAGCTTGTAAGATTATGCATGAATTCTTTAAGCTTGAAGTGCGAATAGTTACCGAGCATGTTTTATCTTGTACTAATGTTTTGTTATAGAGAATGGTGTCGTCACGAAGGACTTTTCTGTTACTATAGGATTACACCAAATATTTACTTTCACCCCGTACCATCTTACCTTGGTTTTTGATGTGCTCATTTAATATATCCATGACCCCCTGTCTCAATTCATGCCTTTTTGTATATCATATATGTCTAGTGGAAAGGTCAAGAGAGGGAATAAGAGTTGTGAAGTGAAGCTATGTAATCACATGATCTCCAACTAAGTGGAATGAAAACAAAATATATCAAATTCCGGGTTAGCATTAACTTGGATGTGAAAATTGGGGATCATATTTTATGGAGAGTCATATGTCATGGTGTAAATTTTTTGTATTCGTAGGACGGCAATGCTAGTATTTTTGTGATCAAAGGGGGCCAAGCAAACTTAAAGGATTTTATTTTTACTAAATAACTAGAACACCCTTTTAAGATTAGAGCATTTGGTGGAAAAGCGACAAGCAAACTCGAATACTTAATTTTGCTCATCACCAAACAAACTGCAATAATCCTAATGGTTGATCAATCTCACTCATGCTATAACTTACTGAACTTTTAGCTTGTTAACAAATATACAGCACAACAAATGAGGTGGCTGGGATGATGTGAAGTTTGAAGAGCAGCAGCTGGATGGAATTATGCACCTCTAGAAGAGCAGTTAATGGTTGGAATGAGAAAATTTTAATTTGTCTGAATCGGCTGAATCAAGAGATAGAATTGGCTGGAAGAAAAGACAATGTGTGTCACAGGAGTAGAGCTAAATTGAGATAAACAGCCTAATAAAGCCAAAAATATAGAAACCAATTTAGGAACATCAATCAAATAGGCATAACACTTAGCGAGACACTCAGTCATGAACCGAACAGACAGGAGCAGATAAAGGAAAATAGGAATGAGCTAATTCAGGGTGTAAAATATGTAAAGGTTGTGTAAACTCTCTGTGTGAATAATGAGATCACACACTTTGTATTTATAATGGTTTTACAATAAGTGCATTGAATGCTTAATTAGTAAGCACTAGCCTAGGAAGTTGAATACTCTAGGAGTAATAACACTCAATCTAGGAAGTCGTACAATTAAAGGAATATCTAAAGATTTTTAACTTTAACACAGGGAAAACAGACAGAAATCAAGACACCAGCAATAATACAACACTCGAATGCTGGAATAAGATCCAAACAAGTTTGACACGAGGAAAATAACTAATGGATATGAACATTATCAAACAATAGGAGTTTTAGATCCATTGGAACTTGTGATGGTCTAACTATCACTGATTGTCCACATTCCTGTAATTATTCCACACTTCAGATGCACAGTACCGATTTTGAGGTAGGGATTATACCCTAAACCTAATTTTGAGATGGTATCCGAGTCTAACCTAATTTTGCGTGTAAAATGTTTCTTTCCTTTATTGTATATTGTTGAAATGTGGCTTGGTTTAACATGTCTTGTAAACTCTTCTATTATTGAACTTGGTTTTTTGTGTTTAGGGGCGTTCTTCATGCAACTCTGGCAAAGGCAAGAGCAGTCAGTCGCCGGTCAAATATGGCTTCAGCCTTGTTAAAGGGAAAGCTAACCATCCAATGGAGGACTATCACGTAGCAAAAATTGTCCATTTCAAAGGACAAGAGCTAGGACTTTTTGCTATATATGATGGACACCTGGGAGACAGTGTACCGTCATATTTGCAAAAGCATCTCTTTTCTAATATCTTGAAGGAAGTGAGTTGTTGAATCAAACTAAAGATATTATGTATTGGTTATTGCCTCACATTTGATTTCTCCGGAAAAGGGCTTTTCTTCCTTTCTATTTTATGTTGTCTGTGGTACGACAATTTTCTTTCTGTTCTCAAATTCCCATACTTTTGGCAAAAAGTATCATAATGTTCTTGCGAAAGAACTTTGCAAGAATAGATATTGTAAAATTGACTTAATTTACTTGTTTTTTATGTTTGGAAAGGGACATAATACTTGTTGAACCTTTGTAACTATTTTTGTTAACTATTTATGGTTTTTATATAGGACGACTTCTGGAATGATCCATTCATGTCCATTTCTAAAGCTTATGAGTCGACAGATCAGGCAATTCTTACTCACAGTCCTGATTTGGGGCGAGGAGGATCAACTGCCGTGACTGCAATTCTCATAAATAATCAGAAACTATGGGTCGCCAATGTTGGAGATTCCCGAGCAGTTCTATCAAGGGGAGGGGTAGCGGTACAAATGTCTACTGATCATGAACCTAATACTGAACGTGGCAGCATTGAGAACAGAGGCGGCTTTGTCTCAAACATGCCAGGTTTTCCAATTAACCCTGAGATCTATGTTGTGTTGGTTTTTCATGTTCAACGCTGATTCATCTTACTGCTCCATAACGTTTTGTTCATTTATGGTATTGTGTGATCTCATTTGCATTGGACAATTATCGTGCGGGAAAGAAATAGTTGATATGTCTGTGACAGAGAGAGGGATAGGAATAGGTTTTGATTATGATATATGCATGATTTGTACTCATTGCAAAAGTATGGAATCGGTTGAATGAAAGTTAGAAGGGAAAGATTGGTTAACTAAATCTTAAAATATCATTGTCTTTTGAGTTTCAGTTATTGTACTAGTAGTAAAATAAGTTGCAGTCCTTATGAAATAAAAGAAGGTTTCTTGTCCTCGCCTATTTTTCCCAAATATGTTGGATATATTCCTACCCGAATGATTTGGTAGTCATATTTCAGAGTTAGATTGATACAAACCATATTTGTATAGAAGGTTAATTGCTAAGTGTTTCTAAGTATTACAAGGATCTTGATAGAAAAAAGAAGGTGTATTACATGGATGCCTATTGTTGACACAACCCCCACCGTGATTCTTTTTCGTTTTAGTGTTTTCGATTTTGTCACGAATTTTATGGATTTGTTTGATCCATGAAGCCAACCTCATTTGGTGATATAAGACTTGGTTATTGTTGTTTTTTATTTTGTAATAATTTCTTCCTGTGGGTTATATCAGGAGATGTTGCTAGAGTGAACGGGCAGCTTGCAGTTTCTCGAGCATTTGGAGACAAAAACCTCAAAACACACCTGAGATCCGATCCTGACATTCAGTATGCTGATGTTAACCAAGATACTGAGTTTTTGATACTTGCTAGCGATGGTCTATGGAAGGTTTGTGATTGATCTCATCTCTTTTTGCCTATTATTATTTCATAAACCTAAAAATGTACTTCTCATTCCTTTGAGTAGGTTTTATTTTTTGTCTCAACCAATTTTTTCCCCGACATTTCAACGACTATCCACACAACTAATTTCATTCCAAAATCCAAATTCTAAGAGTGGCACTATGTGTTTGGACAAATGTGCTATTGGCACTGCATCATGTAGGATTTCATTCCATTTTCATCCCTAATATTTCCACAAAATATACAATCACTTTATTATTATTCCACTTCCAATCCAAGTAGTCTAGATTCTTTGTGCATCAACCACAATAGGTTTAATCCATCTTTTAAGAATTTTCAATCTCCATACCTTTGATTAAGAACAATCTTGTACTTAAAATTTCATTTATTCCTCCAGGTAATGGCGAATCAAGAAGCGGTTGATATTGCAAAAAAGATAAAGGATCCACAAAAGGCAGCTAAACAACTAGCTACTGAGGCATTGAACAGAGACAGTAAGGATGATATTTCCTGCGTTGTAGTTCGTTTCAAGGGATGAAAGAGGGAACATACATACATATACATACTCTAAATTTTCAGGGTATATATATAGGATTTCCCATAGAAGGATGCAATCCCATACTCTACTCGTTATTTGGAGTTTTTCTTCAAAATAACATTTGCCTCCTTCCTTTCATATGTATAAAAAATATAAATTGAGATTCTTGAGTTTAGGTGGTGTGACATTTAGAATTTATTGATTTCTTGGTTGTGATATAGATTCATACATCATATTTTTCTTTGTAATATGGTTTATGTCATGGAGCAGTGTGATGATGGATGGCCACAGTTCATACATTATTGAACATGGGATTTATTTTAAAACCAATCGAGTGTGTGATTATATACTATACTTGATTAATCTCCGGTTGCAATTCAGGTGAGTATGGTAATTGCTTGAGACATGAAATCATTTGTTCTCATTTCGTTGAGGAAGTCCATTTTTAGGTAAGGCGTTCGCCAGATGGGGATGTGAACTATATCTCTTCTTTTTCTTTTCTCTTTTGGTTTGATGGTGGAGTTGACGAGTCCAAAGAATGCATGTTGAATATTCTTGCTCTCTCAGTCTTCCTCACACCAAACGTCCAAACCTATAGTTTTCAAATTATCTTTATCAACGGTTGACTGGAATGAAGATTGAATATGAATATATGATGCCTTGTTAGACAATAGAACCTAGTCATTGGTTCCTAACCTAATTATAAGATCACAATTTGCAAATGCAAATGAGTGTTTAGAGTCGAAGAGAGCTCATTTGTCCCCATTAAGTTGCATGTGATATAAGACTAATATTATTTTTTTAAGTTGTAATTTCAATATATAATTTATAAAATTTATTTTTTAACAAGAACCATTCTTTATATGCACAATTCCTACTATTTTAATAGATAGTTTTTTTAGATCTTCTTGATGTAGCAATAGCAATACATGACACACCTTGTAAAAAAGGAGCAATACATACATGACACATTGCATTTGGACCTAATTGGCAAAATAAATAAATAAATTCACATAAATGTAGGTGTCAATCATGCACAATGGTTGTAAATTGTGTGTTACAGGACAAAAAGTTTTTAAATAATTTAAAATAATAATACTAATTCCTATTCCAATTCAAATAATATCATATGTAGTCTTATCACAAAGATAAACTAGATCAACACCACAAATATGTGAGTATTCTAGTTATAAGACACCATCAACTATTGATTGAGGGTGAGAATAGGCTGGACCGAGATAGACCTTTCAATACTTAAGTTTGACTTGTATAATTTTTTAAGGTATAAATGTGGTCTACGATCTGTCATATACTTACTTTTTAGATATGAGTCTGGTTTTCTGAATGTTTGGTATGATCTGCTAGCATGTTCAAAAACATATTTCTTACAAACATCTTTAAATATGTGTAATGTGATCAAAATAAAAATTTATGACGTCTCTTTGTTGTACATTTTATAAGTGAAATGATCAATATTGATTTGACAAAAATAAACTACAATAAATATGAATTGAATTTTGAGATACATATACAACTTTTATCTTTTTTATAGGGACATACAACTTTTATCTTATTTTTGATAAATTGATATCGATTAAATCATTGTGTAAGATGTTACAATAAAATCTGTCAAAAAAAAATGTTACTACAAAAGAACTCTAAATATATACTTTACATACCAATATTAATTATAATTAGTTTCATCTTGTCAAAAATTATAGTTAGTTTGACACAATTTTTTCCAAAATAGGATTGTGCAAAACTTACTTGTGCAACAAGAACATAATCTCAAATAATTAAAAAAAAAAAATGAGATAGATAAATAACAAAAAGAGTGGCGTGAGAAAAATAAATTATGACATTTTTTTTTCTTCCTTCAATTGAAGCCGTCACGAACCTAAATATTCTGAACTCTTCTTGAAAAGTAAAACCCTTCCAAAACCCATTCTTTATTTTTCTTCCATTTTCACACATTTTCTCTGATCGATCAATAACCATGTCGCAATCACTGAAGCTGATCAAGGATCAAGCTTCCAATCCCAAACTCTGGTTAATCGTCGGAATTGGACTCGCCGGTGGGATCGTCGTTCTCTCCGAGACTCGCCGTAGAAGACGCTGCCGCAACACTCCTAAACCTGATTTTGGTGCTTTTATTGAACGCTTTGAGCTTCTTCCGTTTCCTCAGCTTCCTCCTCCTGCTGCCAAGCAACTTCTTTCTGCTCTCACTTTTGCTATAAGCGACATGTTCGTTCCTCAAACGAAGAGACTAGAATGATTAGTTTTTTAAGCTTATTTGAGTAGAAAAGATTGATTTTTTTATGCTTTTTCTTTGATGGGGCTGCTTAGAAAATTTGTTTTAAGCTTTGGTTCAATTATTTGAGTAGAAAAGATTGGTTTTTTTATACATTTCCTTTGATGGGGTTGCTAAGAAAATTTGCCGATATTATGTTTTAAGCTTTGTAGAAAAGATTGGTTTTTTATCACTCTTTCTTTGATGGGGTTGCTTAGAAAATTCGCTGATATTTTGTGATACAGCATTGATTTACCATAAAAGATGTGTTAGTTTTTAGACATTATTATTGTTGCTGTTGGTGTTTTTTAAGCATTGGTTAGTTTTTGGTTTTATTGGGTCAAAAAGTTAAATTTTTTTGTTTTATGTTTCTTGGGACTGTATACAAAATTTATTGATAATTTGTGATGCATTTGTATGTTACAATATTTAATTTTCCATGAAAGATGTGTTAGTTTTTAGACATCATTGTTGTTGTTAATTCTTTTTAGCGTTGATTCATTTTTAGAATTTGTTGAGTCAAAAGTTAATTTTTTGATGTTTTATATTTCTTGGGGTTGTCTAGAAAGTTTGCTGATATTTTTGCGATGTATTTGTATTTTGCCATAAAAAGGTGTTAGTTTTTGGACATCATTGTTGTTGTTGTTAATGTTTTTTAAGTATTGATCCATTTTTTAAATTTGTTGAGTTTAAAAGTTAATTTTTTTATATTTTTTTTATGCTTTTTGTTCCTTGGGGTTGTATACAAAATTTGCTGATATTTTGTGATGTATTTGTATATTACAACCTTTGATTTGCCGAAAAGGAAGTGTTAGTTTTTGGACATTTTTATTGTTCTTCTTGTTATTATTAAGCATTGGTTCATTCTTAGTATTTGCTGAATCAATTTTTATTTTTTTTATTTTTTATGTTTTGTGTTTGTTGGGGTTAAAGAGAAAATTTGCTGAGAGTTTAGTATGTGAAAATTGTATCTGGGTGTGTTGAGGTTTCCGTTGTTGGGGTTTTTCAGATTTGATGTGAAGGGCTATGTGACGGGGTTTGGAAGTCCTGTGTGGAAGAGAACGCACGAGGAGGCGGAGAAGACTGCGATGGTGGTGACCGCTTTGCTCTTCAATGGGGCTACTTGTGTTGGCAAGACTGTTATGGATGAATTCTCTTTTGGGTGAGGAGTACTTTTGAAATTCATTAGTTCTGTATAGTTATCTTAAACAATTGTTCAGATGTGATTTACTTAATGCATTATTATCTCAGATTTTCTGGTGAGAACAAGTATTATGGAACTCCAACTAATCCTCAGATGCCATCGTGTGTCCCGGGAGGGTCTTCTAGTGGTTCAGCAGTAGCAGTTGCTGCGGGACTTGTTGATTTCGCCATTGGTGGGTTTACATGGCACCTATAGTTTCTACCTCTAATTGCTTGAAATGGCAATTATAAGGTTTACTTATTTATTTATTACATTCTTAATATTTTGGTCATTTATGGATCTATCACATTCATTATTAGCTATTGAAACCTCTCATATTTTGGTCATTTACTGATTTGTTTAGTACTTATATTCATTTTGGTGATTGTGATATGATTTTGTTTTATGACTGCTATTCTACTAAACTACATTCCTGGAAAAGCTTTTTGGCTGTATTTCTTTGAATTAAAAATCTATTATTCCTGTTAGCTTGTTCTATTGAATAAAAGTAGTCCCTTCCAGCTCAACAATATTTCATCTGGACTGCATTTCTGTTTGTTGAATCGAAGTTATATCATCTGGAATGCGTGCTAATTTGGTAATGATAGTTATATCTAACAATATTTCAAATGTCTGGAGCTCATATATTTGAAGTTCGAATTTAGTTAGTAATATTACACCTTGTGGTAATGAGGGAAATGACATCTTGACAATATTTTAAAGAGTTGTTTTCAATTTCTGTTGTTATCCATACAATATAAGGGCAGTAATAGTTTCATGATCCCAGGTCTTAGTCTGTTATTGTGATCTCTTTGATTCATGATTGCAGCATAGCTTACCGTGCATAATCCTGTTTCTTTTTTAATTCATGATTAATGGGCACTTACAACTATACCATGTTGTGGCCTCAATAACTGTTTGTTTGCTTTTACTATCCTAACTATGTATGAGAACATGAAAGATTATTGTGTCTTTGTAGGTACTGATACTACAGGATGTGTGAGAATTCCAGCATCACTTTGTGGTATTTTTGGTTTTAGACCATCCCACGGGGCTATATCTACCCTTGGAGTTCTTCCAAATGCACAAAGCTTAGACACCATTGGTAAGATGCATAGTTTTGTGCAGTGATTATGATTGGTCATGATTTATGTTTCAAATCTTAAAGTTCTGCAGTATCCTTGTGATCTGCTTTAAGAATGCGAATAGAGCAATTAAATACACGGGTTAAAACATTGACTAGTTGAAAAAACTGATGAAGTTAACAAGAAATTACACATAATGAGGTGAATGGGACTCAAATATTTCTAACATTTTTTGAATAAATGTTTTGATATTTTTTTCAGACTGCTGATTGCTTAATTGCATTGCAGGATGGTTTGCTCGCGATCCATCTGTCCTACATCGTGTTGGACATGCTTTACTTCAATTGAATTCAGTGGATACCAAAAAGTCAAGGTGTATCATATTTGCTGATGATCTCTTTCAATCATCCAAAGATGCTACACAAAAGACAATATATGTCATTGGTAAAGCTATCGAGAATATGTCTGGATGTAAGTTTCTGGGTCTCTCAAAACCAATTTGTTTTCCTGGAGATTTAGTGAAATTGATTGTTATAATGCAGGTTTTCTTTAAGATAGAAGTTGATCTCTAAAATTACCAAACAAAAGGAATTTTGTGTAATTATTAAGTGCTTTGGTCATTTTGGTTTTGCAGATCAGGCTCCAAAGCATATGGATCTTTGTGAGTATATTGTTAAAAAGGTGCCCAGTCTAAGGCTTCATGAGCAATCGGCACCCCAACAAAATGGAACATCTATATTGAAAACCCTCTCTTCGGTTATGCTTTCAATACAAAGGTATTCTATTTGTATCGTATGTTGATATAATTTTCATAATAGAAAAAATGACAAGGTAGTAAGGATGAAAGAGGGTGCACGAGTAAAGAATTAAGTATTGGACAGTTCTTAAAAAAGAAGAAAAAGGGGGCAACCTGATGCCATTAAAGTCCTGGCATGATTGGGTCTAGGAAAGGTTTGACCCATTTAAAGAGGAAAAATGAATCTCGGTAATTGGGACACTCCAAAGAAAAGTTATAAGCTGAACACAAAAGGCAATTTATACTGGATAAGCATAAAACGACAATCTGTTTAATAACAGTGATCACTAGCTATGAAAATAAGCAACTGACTGTAATTACAAAGCAAAGCTGAATTCATTTCTATATTAATGTCCAGAGAGTGTCACTCCATTACACTGGATAACTGAAGCTCACACAAGTGCTTACAATAGGTGTTCTGATAATTAGAAAGTAATTGTTCAGTTGCTGTAGTCGGTATTGCATGTATACTTTTTTTTTTTTAATATACCCCCCCACCACCCCTTGCTGATTGAACGAGTACTTTTTTGTTACCGATTAATCTGTTTTGCATTTAAACTGTAAACCTATCATATGCCTTCGATTTATAAATTGTTGGAAAGTTTAGTTAATATATTCGTTCTTATCCAACTTGTTGTTCATGAAATCTACCAAAAACTTGGCATGTAAATTGCGTATAACTCTCTTATCATTGTCAACGGCCCTTTATTTAGCAGTTAAAGAAAATTCCATCCCTGAATCTTAGAATATGTGCTAGGCCTACTCTGACTGCAAAAATAGCTCATGGGGTGAGCACTGGCCAAAGACTTATATGTTATAACAACCACAAGGTCTATTTTATCTCTATCTCTAAACAACGTG